>Ga0207885_100030_pt1 | contig 190228 bp, 171 predicted proteins | sample LinPmetageLP31_FD_184047 | JGI IMG/M metagenome (GOLD analysis project Ga0207885, IMG submission 184047) | Marine viral communities from the Pacific Ocean - LP-31 (SPAdes) | ecosystem: Environmental > Aquatic > Marine > Oceanic | place: Pacific Ocean | collected 2009-08-23 | reverse complement strand
GGGGGGGGGGGCCTGTCCTGGAGTGCCGAACGTGCCGCCTGTTGCAGGCTCCCCCTCTCCCCGACCCTCTCCCCGCAAGCGGGGAGAGGGAGACGAAAGCGCTTCACGCCGCGCCGCATCCGAATCCCACGCCCTCACCGCCGCGCCGCCCGCCAGCAGCGCGCGCACGGTCGCGGCACCAGAGCGCGCAAGCCCCAGCACAGCGTAGCTCTTGCCGCGCCAGAGGGGCGATACGATCACCGGAGCTTCAACGTCGACAGCCCTGCCAGCGCGAGCACGAGCGCGATGATCCAAAACCGGATCACCACGGTTGGCTCGCTCCAGCCGAGTTGCTCGAAATGATGGTGGATCGGTGCCATCTTGAACACGCGGCGGCCAGTTCGCTTGTAGAAGAACACCTGGATGATGACGCTCATCGCTTCGATCACGAACAGCCCGCCGATGATGCCCAGCACGATTTCATGATGCGCCACCACCGCGATCGCGCCAAGCGCGCCGCCAAGGGCTAGGCTGCCGGTATCGCCCATGAACACCGCCGCCGGCGGCGCGTTGAACCACAGGAACGCCAGCCCCGCGCCGACAATCGCGCCGCAAAAGATGGCCAGATCACCCGCGTGCGGCACGTGCGGAATACCGAGATAGGCCGCGAACTTGGCGTTACCCGCCAGATACACGATCAGCATGAACGCGACTGCGGCGATGATGACCGGCATGGTCGCCAGACCGTCAAGCCCATCGGTCAAATTCACGGCATTGCCGAACGCCACGATGGTGAAGGCAGCGAACACGATGTAGAAATAGCCAAGCTCGATCACCGGCCCGCTGTAAAACGGCAAATACAAATGCGTGCCGTTTTCATGCACGATCATCGTCGCGGCGATCCCCGCAATCGCAAATTCGCAGACCAGCCGCAGCCGTCCGGAAACGCCCGCCGTGCTCGCCTTGCGCACCTTGTCATAATCATCGAGGAAACCGATCGCGGCGAAGCCCAGCGTCACGAAGGTGCAGGCCCAGACGAACGGGTTCGACAAATCCATCCACAACAGGATCGAAAACACCATCGAGGTCAGGATCATCAGCCCGCCCATGGTCGGCGTGCCACGCTTGGCGAGGTGCGTTTGCGGGCCGTCGGTGCGGATCGGCTGCCCCTTGCCCTGCCGCACGCGCAGCCAGCCAATGAAGCGCGGGCCGATCAGCAAACCCAGGAACAAAGAGGTTGCGACCGCGCCGCCGGTGCGGAACGACAGATAGCGAAACAGGTTCAGCACGCTCGGGAAGCCGAGATAGGCGGCGATGAAATAGAGCATTAGTGTTCCCCGCTCCGCAGGCCAGCGACAACCGCCGCCAGCCCCACGCCGTTCGATCCCTTGATGAGCACCGCATCGCCCGGTGCCAGCATCGTGGACAGGCTGGCGCGCGCCGCAGCGGCGTCGGCGACATGGACGAAATCGCCCTTGCCCTCAAGCGCGTTCAGCAGCGGGCGCGACCGTTCACCGACCAGAATGCCCGCTTCGACGCCAGCGGCCAGCACCGGTTCGGCGAGGCCCGCATGATAAGCATCGCTGCCCGCACCCAGCTCGCGCATTTCGCCCAGCACGACGATTTTGCGTGCGGCAGGCTCCGCTGCAAGCACCGCGAGCGTCGCACGCATCGAGGATGGGTTGGCGTTGTAGCTTTCGTCGATCACCAGCGCCTGCCCGTCGCCCACCGCGACGGTAAAACGCGCGCCGCGCCCGGCCAGACCGCCCAGTTCGGCCAGCGCGAGCCCCGCCAGCGCCAAATCTCCGCCAACCGCATCCACCGCCGCCAGCACGGCCAGACTGTTGGATACCCAATGCTGCCCCGGCTGGCTGATCGTGAAGCTCAGTTCGCGCGCGCCCACCACGGCGGTGACGAAGGTGCCGCCGCTTTCGGTGCGCATCGTTTCGATGGCGCGGACGTCTGCCCCCTTGTCAAGACCGAAGGTCACGATCCGTGCCGCATACGGCGTCGCCGCAGCGACCAGGCGATCGCGATGCGGGCTGTCGAACGGGACGATCGCGACCCCGCCCGGCTCCAGGCCCTGAAAAATCTCGCCCTTCGCATCCGCAATCGCCGCCTCGTCGCGGAAAAATTCGGTATGTGCCGGGGCGATGGTGGTGATGATCGCAACGTGCGGGCGCACCAACGTCGTCAAATGCGCCAGTTCGCCCGCATGGTTCATCCCCATTTCAAACACGCCGAAGCGCGTTTCGGCGGGCATCCGGGCGAGACTGAGCGGCACGCCGGTATGGTTGTTGTAGCTCTTGACCGAGCGGTGCGTCCGCGCCCGCGCACTCCGCTCCAGCGCGGCGTACAGCGCCTCCTTGGTGCCGGTCTTGCCCACCGACCCGGTGACGCCGATGATCTTTGCCGCCGTGCGCGCGCGGGCGGCGCGGGCAAGGTTCTCCAGCGCGGCCATCGTATCGGGGACGAGGACATGCGGGTGGACGCTCGGCTGCGATACCAACGCGCCCGCAGCGCCGCGTGCAAACGCCTGGTCGAGGAAGCGATGCCCATCGGTCGCAGCCCCGGTCATCGCGACGAACAGGTCGCCGGGGCCGACTTCGCGCGAATCGAACGTCACGCCGGTGGTGGTGAAGTCGCCCGATGCCGTGCCGCCGGTGGCAGCGGCGATCGCAGCGGAAGTCCACAGGCTCATAACTCCCCTCCCGCTCGCGGGAGGGGTTGGGGGAGGGAAGCAAGGGCGGGACAGCTTGCGCCTGTCCCCTCCCCTAACCCCTCCCGCGAGCGGGAGGGGAATAAGAAATGCCCGCTCATGCCGCCATCTCCCGCGCGACGCTGACATCGTCGAACGGCAGCACCAGATCGCCGACGATCTGCCCCTGCTCATGCCCCTTGCCTGCGATCAGGACGATGTCCTGTGGCCCGGCCATGGCGATCGCCGCGCCGATCGCCTCGCGGCGCGATCCGATTTCGGTGGCACCGGGCGCGCCTGCCAGCACCATCGCGCGGATCGCGGCAGGGTCTTCCGAGCGGGGATTGTCGTCGGTGACGATGACATGGTCGGCCATCGCCGCGGCGATGCGCCCCATTTCGATGCGCTTGCCCTGGTCACGATCGCCGCCCGCGCCGATCACCACGATCAGCCGCCCCGCCGCATGCGGCTTGAGCGCCGAAATCGCCGCTTCGAGCGCGTCGGGGGTATGCGCGTAATCGACATAAACGGGCGCGCCGTGGGCCGCGATCACCGCACGCTCCAGCCGCCCGCGCACTGGTTGCAACCGGCCCAGCGCAGCGATCGTCGTGGCGACATCGCCGCCGCACGCAATTACCAAGCCCGCCGAGGTCAGCGCATTGGCGGCCTGATAGGCACCGATCAGTGGCAGCGTAACCTTATAGCTCTTGCCTTCCGCCTCGATCACCAACCCCTGCCCCAGCAAGGTCGGCTCGCGCCCGACAAGCTTGAGCGTTTCGCCCGTGGTTCCGACCGAGAGCACGCGAAGGCCGCGCGCGCGCGCGGCCTCGGCGACGCGGGCCGAGGCGGGATCGTCCGCCCACACCACCGCCGTGCCATCATCGGCGAGCACTTCGCTGAACAGGCGCAGCTTGGCATCAAGATACGCCGCCATCGTACCGTGATAATCGAGATGATCGCGGCTGAGATTGGTGAAAGCGGCAGCCTGCACCGCCAGCCCCTCGGTGCGATATTGCGACAGGCCGTGGCTCGACGCCTCGAACGCAACATGGCTGACGCCTTCGCGCTTCAAACCGGCAACGTTGGACAGGAAAGTGACGATGTCGGGCGTGGTCAGCCCGGTCGAGACGCGGTCATCGGCGGTGGTGACGCCCAGCGTGCCGATCGAGGCGGCGTGGAACCCAGCCATCCGCCACACTTGTCGCACCATCTCGACCGTCGAGGTCTTGCCGTTGGTGCCGGTGACCGCGACCGCAACCTCCGGGAAGGGCGCGAAGAACTGCGCGGCGAGTTGGGCGAAGCGGCGGCGCGGGTTGACATCCGCAATGTGCAGCGCGCCGACGACGTGCGCCTCCGGGCGTGCCACCACCGCAATCGCACCTCCCGCGACGGCGGCGGCGATATAGTCCTCGCCATTGACGACCGCGCCCTGAAAGGCACCGAACACGACGCCCGGCGCGACCTTGCGATGGTCGATCGCAAAACCCGTGACCATCGCATCCGGCGCACCGCCGACCAGCGTTGAAAGCTTCACTGTTCCTCCGCGCCGCTCGGCGGCGTTGCCCCGGCGACGAGAGTCAGCATCGGCCGGAGATCGCTAATATCAACGTCGCGCCTCGCGTCGGGCATCACGCCCAGGATCGACCCGGTCCGCGCGATCACGCGCCCCACCACCGGCGCGGCGTTCCACGCCGCTGTCTTCCAGCCACCAGTTTCCCTGGTGCCTTCGGGCGAATCGAGCATGGCCAGCACCACATAGCGCGGCGCGTCCATCGGGAAAGCGGCAACGAAGGTGGCGACGTTGCGGTGATGGTCATAGCCGCCGTTCGACGCCGCTTCGGCGGTGCCGGTCTTGCCGCCGACGCGGTAGCCGGGCGCATCGCCCTTGCGCCCGGTGCCGTACAGGCAGACGAGCCGGAGCAACTGGCGCATCCGCGCACTTGTCTGCTCACTCAGTACGCGCCGCCCCGCAGGGGCCTGGCCGGGCGCGACCTTGAGCAAGGTCGTCGGCCGCCAGATCCCGCCATTGACCATCGTCGCATAAGCGTTCGCCAAGTGCAGCGGGGTCACTGCGATGCCGTGGCCGTAAGCCGTCGTCATCACCGTGGTGCGGCCCCAATAGCGCGGCCAGATCGGCCCGGCGCGCTCGCGCAGTTCGATCGACGGGCGCTCGCCAAAGCCCATGCCCGTGAACATCGCCGAAAGCTTGTCCTTGCCGAGCTCGTCAGCAATGCGGGCGGTCGCCACATTGGACGAATAGATCAGCGTTTCTGGGATGTTGAGCCAGCGCTTCGGGTCGCCGCGTTCGTCGTGAATCGTGAAGCCACCGACCTTGAGCGGCGCGGTGGCATCGAAGCGGCGCGCCATCGAGGTGATCGTGCCGCTCTGGATCGCGGTCGCCATGGTGATCGGCTTGAAGGTCGAGCCCAGTTCGTACACCGATTGCGTCACGTTGTTGCGCAGCGCATCGCTGGTCGTGCCGGTCAGCTTGTTGGGATTGTAGACTGGCAGCGAGGCCATCGCGATCACCTCCCCGGTGTGCACGTCCAGCACCAGTCCGGTCGCCGCCTTGGCCTGGAAGGTGACCATCGCCCGGCCGAGTTCGCTTTCCATCGCCGTCTGCACGCGCGCGTCGATCGACAGCGCAATCGGTTCGCCGCGGTGGCGCGGATCGGTCAGCCGCGCATCGAAGGCGCGCTCGATCCCGGCGCGACCCATGATGTTGGGGTCGGTCGCGGTCGGCCCGATATAGCCGAGCGCGTGCGCCGCCATCGTCGATTGCGGATAGAGCCGCTCGGGCTCGCGCGCGAAGACGATGCCGGGCTCGCCGAGCGCGTGGATCTCGTTCACCATCGCCGGGGAGGCGTGCTTGTCGAGATAGGTGAACTTGGCCTTCATCGTCAGGCGCTGCAGATACCAGGCCGAATCATGATCGGGCATCGCAGCCGCCAGTCGGTCGGCGAGGCTCTGGCGGTCGCCCAGCAATTCCGCCGGACGCACGCCGATCGTCCAGGCTTCGATGGTGCGCGCCAGTGGCTGGCCGTTGCGATCCAGAATGTCGGCGCGCACCACCGGATTGACGGTGAGCGTCGCCGCACCGGCTGGGGAACCGAGCAGACCCAGCAGTGCGATCCGCACTATCACCAGCAGGAAACCCGCGCCGATCAGCAGCATCAGCATCATCAGCCGCACATGCGCAACCGCGACCAGCGCGTGACGCTGATCGCTCGATCGCCTGGCCGGAAGGGGGCGCGCGACGAGTGTGCTCATCGCGCCGACCGGCTTTCCGCTCGAGCGCCGCTGCGCAAATCCCCGATCATGCTATCGTCGAGCAAAGCCCGGTCGAGCATCGCGACCGCAGCACGCGGCCTGGGCGGCGCGGCGGCTGCCATCGCCGCGCGCGGTGGGGGAACGGCGCGCTGGATCACCGCGCGCTCGTCTCGCGATGCGGGTGCCACGGCTGTGGCGGGTTGCGGGGCGGGAGACCGCTGGCTGGTCATCGCGGTAACGGGCGCTGCGGGCACGAACGAGGCCATCTGCACGGCGGGCGTTCCGGGCGCAGGGGCGCTGCCCGGTTCGATCGAAGCGAGCGCTGCTTCGTCCTGCACAAACTGCCCCTCGGCCGGTGCGACCAGCCCGAGCGTCTCGGCATTCCATTTGTCGAGCTGCGCGAGGTTGGCGCGGGTGTCGAATTCGGTCTCCAGCGCGCGGATATCCCGCCGCGCACGCTCGATCTCGCTCGCAGTGCGGTCAAGCTTCTTGCGTTCCGCCGCAACCTGCAACGGCACGAGCAGAAAGCCGAGCGCCACCGCGACGCCGGCCAGAAACCATCCGAGACTCTTCCACGCCAGCCCCAGCATTATAACAATCCCTCTGTCCCAGGTGTTTCCGGCCACGCCGCGGCACCGGTACGCCGTGCAGTACGCAAGGTGGCCGACCGCGCACGCGGGTTGCGCGCAATCTCATCGTCACTGGCGCGAACCCCGCGCCCGACCTGTTCGAAGCTCGGAGCGTGCTTCGCCGCCACTTCCGGCAAGTGCCGCGATCCCGATGGCAGCCCGCCCGAGCGCTCGCGCAGGAAACGCTTGACCATGCGATCTTCCAGGCTGTGAAAGGTCACCACCGCCAAGCGCCCGCCAGGAGCGAGTACACGCTCGGCCGCCGCCAACCCGTCGGCCAGCTCGCCCAGCTCGCGATTGATGTGAATACGAATCGCCTGGAAGGTCCGCGTCGCCGGGTCCTTCTTGTCATGCGGTTTGTAGCCGAGCGCACGGCGCACGACATGCGCCAGCTCGCTCGTCCGCGTGATCGGCCGCGCGGCGACAATCGCGCGCGCGACCCGTTTCGCGCGCGGCTCCTCCCCATAGGTCTTGAGCACGTCGGCAATCCGACCTTCGTCGGCTTCGTTGACGAAGTCGGCGGCGCTTTCGCCCTCCTGGCTCATCCGCATGTCGAGTGGGCCGTCCGACTGGAAGCTGAACCCGCGCTCGGCCTGGTCGAGTTGCATCGACGACACGCCGATGTCCATCGTCACACCCTGCACCGGCACGACCTCGCGCGCGGTCAATTCGGCATCCAGCGCGGAAAAAGTGGCAGGAACGAGCGTCAGCGCGCCATCGGCGTCGCGCACCAGCGCCTCGCCTGCCGCAATCGCATCCGGATCGCGATCAAAGGCGAACACGCGTGCGCCACGCGCCAGCATCGCCCGCGTATAGCCGCCCGCGCCGAAGGTCGCGTCGACATGGACCTCGCCGGGCGCAATGGCGAGCGCGTCGACCACTTCCTCCAGCAGCACGGGAATGTGCGGGGCGTCGCTCACAGCGCAATCCCCTTCACCTTGCAGTGATAGCGGCACGCCGCCTGCATCGCCGGATCGACATCGACCGCATCGACCAGCGTCTTTGGATCCCAGATCTCGATCCAGTCAAACGTGCCCCAGAAGAAGGCGTTCTCACCGATATTGGCGTAATCGCGCGGGAAACCCGGCATGATGAAGCGGCCCGAGCCGTCGAACGGCACGGGCTCGCCGCTCGCGCCGCGGCGCTTCAAATTGTAGTTTGGCTCACCCAGTTCATTGAGCTGGCGCGCCTGGATCGCCTCGATCTCGGCCTTCAGGATTTTGACATAGGCCGGGTCATAGGCGCGCAGGCATTTCTGTTGCGGATGGACGCCGACGATGACGGTGCCGCCATCCTTGCCGTCGGCACGCGGGCTGTTGGTCGCCAGCGCTTGTCGCAGCGATGCAGGAATCGCGACCCGGCCCTTGTCATCGACAAGACCGAGGCCGTCTCCCTGATATTCGCTCCGATCGTCCACGCTTACCCCGCACCCGTCGGGCAAGCCCCTCCCGTGCCCAGAATCGCGGGATCGCGACGCTAGGTGCCCGCATGGTCAGCGCATGATGCGCAGGCGAGATGAGTCTGCCCCTGATGGATCAGAAGTAACACGGGGCGAGCCGGGGATACAAGGGGAAACACGGGGATTTGAGGGGAGAGAGCCTCAATCGTCGCGTTTCTTCGGGGATTTTAGGCGTGCCATATCAGCTTGTTCTTGGTGCGTTCGCAGATCGAGGGGTTACAATCGGGGGATTAACCGGCAAAACCGGTCCCGGCGGGGCGTTTTCCCCGAAAATCCCCGGTGAAGGGGGCGTCACCGAACGGGTGCAGCAGCAGCCTTTGACGAAGCAGCATCGCTCTGATTGCTGGCGGGGGTAACGGCACTGGGCGCGACGCCGAGCTCGGCCAGCGGCTCCTTCGCCGAATCGGCGGTATTTCCGGAAACCATCGTCGCGACAACATCGGGACGCGCACTACCGATAGCGGCAACTTGCCGATCGCGACTGACCGTCGCGAAGATCGCGGCAGCGAGGCCGATGAGCAGCAGGACCGCGGCGAGGCCGATCATCCCGACTTTCGCACGCTGCATCGTCTGCGCTGGGTCTTGAGCAAGAATTTTCATAGGCTGTGGCATAAATGTAACGCGTTAACGCGTGCTTGTCGATGCCGACGATTCTCAGCCCCTAAGCCAGGGCGGAACCGCCAAGCCCTTCTCCTCCAGCCAGGCGCGATTATAGAGCGTTGAGAGATAGCGAAAACCGGTGTCGCACAGGATCGTCACCACGCGGCTGCCAGGTCCAAGCTGGCGCGCCAGTCGTACCGCCCCTGCCACGTTTATCCCCGACGACAGGCCGAGACACAGCCCTTCTTCCGCCAGCAGCCGCGTCACCCATTCCATTCCCTCCGCATCCGAAATGCGAAATTGCGTATCGATCGGCGCGCCCTCCAGATTGGCGGTGATTCGCCCTTGCCCGATTCCCTCGGCGACCGAAGAGCCCTCGGCCTTCAACTCGCCATGCGCATAATATTCATAGAGGGCAGCACCGTGCGGGTCGCTGAGCGCGATACAGACAGCCTCGTCCTTTGCCTTCAGCCCCATCCCGACTCCCGCGATCGTGCCGCCGGTGCCAGCCGCGCAGGTGAATCCATCGATTCGCCCGTCCATCTGCGCCCAGATCTCCTCGGCGGTGCCAACGATATGCGCTCGGCGATTGGCGATGTTGTCGAACTGGTTGGCCCAAACCGCGTTCGCGGTTTCCTCCGCGATCCGCCGCGACGTGTGGACGAAATGTGCCGGGTTCGAATAGGGCGCGGCCGGCACCAGCACGAGCTCGGCCCCGAGCGCGCGCAACGTGTCCATTTTCTCGCGGCTTTGCGTCTCGGGCATCACGATGATCGTGCGATAGCCTTTGGCATTGGCGACCAGCGCCAGGCCGATCCCCGTATTACCGGCGGTCCCCTCGACAAAACACCCGCCGGGCTCGATCAGCCCCCGCGCCTCCGCATCCTCGACGATGCCGAGCGCTGCGCGGTCCTTTACCGAAGCGCCGGGATTGGCAAATTCACATTTGCCGTAAATCTCACCCCCGGCCGCCTCGCTTGGCCCCTTGAGCAGGACGAGCGGTGTATTGCCAATAAGGGCGAGCGAGTTTGGGGTGACGTGCATACATCCTGAAATGCCGCGTGTTGGCGACCGGGGCAAGCGAGCGTTGCTTGGGCTCGTGCAAGCGCAAACGCTTAAAGCGACAGGACGGGCCGCCCATTACCCCAATCGGCGCAAAATCCCGGCGGAAAATCGGCGAAAATGTGGAGCTTGTGTTACGGAATTATTGCGGCGCAAAAAATGACGCACCTTACGGGAAACACCACTCTTGACGCCCCGTGCTGCGTGCGCGAAGAAAAATGCCATGACCAAGCGCATCCTCCCCACCGCCGCCCTTTTCCTGATGCTCTCGGCTTGCGAAAACAAGCCGACCGAAGTGTCGACGGTCGCGCCCGACCCGATGGCGTCGGTGCTGGCCAACAAGGCCCCGGTCGAATTGCCGCCCGCGATCCGGAAGGAAGTCACCTTCCGCTGCAAGGACAACAGCCTTGTCTACGTCACCTTCTTCCAGGGCGACAAGCAGGCGCTGGTCAAGGCGACCGAGAAGGGTACGCCTGTCAAGCTCACCGCCGAAAAGGCAGGCGATCCGCTCAAGGCCGATGGCTATGAAATGACCGGCAACGAAAAGGCGGTGACGCTGACTCAGCCGGGCAAGCCCAAGCAGCTTTGCGACATCTGATCTTCGCCACCGGTTGCACGCATCGTCGGCATTCGCCACGATAGGCCGTTCCTGAGCGAGGGGCTAAAACAGTGTCGACGATTGCGATCTACAGTTTGAAAGGCGGCGTCGGCAAAACGACGCTCGCCGTCAATCTTTCCTGGGCATCGGCGACGCTGTCCTCGCGGCGGACGCTGTTGTGGGATCTTGATCCGCAAGCCGCCAGCACCTTTTTGCTGTCGCAACGCGCCGACAACGGCAAGCTCAAGGATCAGGCGCAATCGGTTTTCGCCAAGGATGTCGAACCCGACAAACTGATCGAAAAGACCGCGACGCCCCGGCTCGACCTGATCGGCGCGGACGCCTCATTGCGCGGGCTCGATCTGCTGTTCCACGAACTCGACAAGAAAAAGCGCCTGCAAAAACTGCTGGTCGGGTTGCGCAAGGATTATGATCGCATCCTGCTCGACTGCCCGCCCGGCCTGACCGAGACCAGCGACCAGGTGATGCGCGCGGCCGATCTGATCGTCGTCCCGGTCATCCCGTCGCCACTGTCCGAACGGGCGCTGGCCGAGGTCATCAAGCACCTTGGCACCAAAGCGCAGATCATGCCGGTCCATTCGATGGTCGATCGTCGCCGCAAACTTCATGCCGAGGCACTCGCCCGCCATCCCGATTGGCCCGTCGTGCCAATGGCCAGCCTCATCGAGCAAGTCACCGCCAGGCGGGCCCCCGTCGGCAGCTTCGCCGCGCGATCAGCCGGAGCACAGGCGTTTGCGCACTTGTGGCAGGCGATCGAGCGCCGCTTGGCTGCGTGACCCGCGCCACGGACGACTCGCCCTCCCCTCGCCAAACGCTCGACCCGCAACTGGTGCTGGGGGCCTATTCGGTCGGCGTCTTTCCGATGGCCGACAGTCGCGACGCCGAAGAGGTCTACTGGGTCGAACCGCAAGCGCGCGCGATCCTGCCGCTCGATGGCTTTCATCTCTCGCACTCGCTGCGCAAGACCCTCGCCGCGGATCGTTATCGCGTCACTGCGGACACCGCCTTTGCGCAAACGCTGCGGTTGTGTGCGGAATCGGTCCCGAACCGGCCAGACACCTGGATCAACCCCGGGATCGAACGCGTGTTTATCCAGCTTCACGCGATGGGCTTTGCGCATTCGGTCGAGGTCTGGGACGGAACGACGCTGGTTGGCGGGCTTTACGGATTGGCACTGGGGCGCGCCTTTTTCGGCGAAAGCATGGTCAGCCGCGCCCGCGATGCGTCGAAAGTGGCGATAGCCTGGCTGGTGGCGCGGCTGCGCGTTGGCGGCTTCACGCTGCTGGATTGCCAGTTCATGACCGATCACCTCGCCTCGCTTGGCGCGATCGAGATCAGCCGTAGCGACTATCTGGTGGCGTTGTCGGCCGCGATCGCGGGAGCGGTCGGCTCGGGGGCCTCGGCGTCGGGGGTGGGCGACTTCTTCGCGCTGGATCGAGCGGCCTCGCCGGTGTTGGACAAACCGGTTCCCGCCACGGAGTTCGGTCCGCCTTCGGGGAAGGTCATCGCGCAACTCTTGACCCACACATCATAAATCGGGTGCTGCACAACGTTGAGCGCGGGTCGCTCCTTGAACAGCCACCCCGAAAAAACGCGTCGCCAGTTCTTGTCGCTGCCCGCGACATCAACCTGGACGAATGCCCCGGTATAATGTTCCTGCTCCCACGGCGCGGTTTGCTCGCACGCGCGCAACCGCACTACGACATCACCGATCCGCGCCGCCTTTCCGGGTTTCAGCACGATATCGCGCGACACGCCGTTACGCTTGTTCAACAGTCCCAAGGTCGCGACGCGTTCCGCCATCGGGGTCGCACCATAGCTCGGATCGACTCCGTCCCCGACATCCACCGTGACGATGTTGCTGGCGCTGGTGTCGGCGTCGAGCGCGGTTTCAGGGGTTTCCTTGGGTTCCGGCGCAACCGTTTTCGACGGGCTACACCCGGCCAGCACTGCGGCAAGTACCAGCGTCACGCCGCCCGGCGCGGGACGAATCACGCGTCGGGCGTCCACGCTTCGTAATCGCCGGTCGCGGGGGCACGCACACCGCCCTTTTCCAGCGCGCCGCTCGGGCGATAGGCGGCTACCGTGCCGGTCAAATTGGGCTCGGCCGGCTTTTGCCAAGCGCGCGGCGCAGGCAGCGCGCGCGACGGCACGTCATCGACTTGATGGTGGAGCCAACTGAACCACTCGGGCGCGACTCGGCTCGAATCATTGGGACCGTTGTAGATCACCCAGCGGCGTGGATTGCCCGCGGTATCGCGCCCGCCCTCATAATAGACGTTGCCAAGCGCGTCTTCGCCTACGCGCGCCTTGCCGCGCAGACCAAAGGCAGTGCCCCAGCTCGCGCCGGTCCACCAGGTGAAAGGATTGAGATTGATGCCCATGAAATGCGCTTAGCGCGACCCAGTGCTGCCTTCAACTGCGATCACTGGCTCTTCCGTCCGGCCCAGGCAACATGATCGCCTTCGGCGATGCCAAGGTCGAGCGCGCGGCCCCCGCGAAGTTCCAGCACCGCGCTGACCGGTTCGCCCGACGGGATCTGCGTTTCCGACTGCGGCGCGGTATTTTCGGCGATCCGCGCGATCGTGCCGTCTGCACGGATGAAAATAATGTCGAGCGGGCTCGGCGTGTTCTTCATCCAGAAATTCGCCTCGCGCGGGGGGCCACCCTCTGGCGGATAAGGGGCGAACAGCATCCCGCCATTTTGCGGAATGTCGGTGCGGAACATCAGCCCCCGCTCCTGCTCATCCTTGGTGCGGGCCGTCTCGACGAGGAAGGTATGTTGGCCGTTGGCGCTCTTGATGGTCACCGTGACCGTCTGCGCCGATGCCTCGACCGGATCGGATGCCGCAGTCGTGCCGCTGCAGCCACTTGCCACGCCCAGCGCCGCAACGGCCAACAGCGTTACCCATCGAACGCGCATGATACGGGATTCAGCCTTCCTGTTGCACGACCACTGCAAGGGGGCCTTTATCCCCTGCAACCATCCGCGCAAGCAATAGCTGCCCCGGCTCTACATCGGCCAGCCCAGACCGACGCAACGTCTCGACATGGACAAAAACATCCGCCGAATCGTCATTGCGCACCAGAAAGCCATAGTCTTTCAGTCGATTGAACCACTTGACCGTAACCGGTTCGAACGGGCCCGCTTTATCAAGACCGCAGTCGCGATCCTGCGCGATGGGGGCAGACAGCCGCAGGCGGTCGAGCGGTTCGGCGGCATCGGTCAAATCGATCGAAAGAATCTCGATGGCCTGCAGTCCACGATCTCGCAAAGCCGCCACGCATTCCAGACGCGCGCCTTCGGGAAGGCTGCGCCGCCCGTGCGGGCGCAACACCGAAAAATGAATGAGGATATCGCCCACGGTCGGATCGTCGGCGACCAGGAAGCCGAACCCGCGCGTGATGTCGAACCATTTTAAAACACCCGAATAGACGCGGGTCAACGCGCCGGTCGTAGTCGTCTCCGCCTTGGCCTGTTCCGCGCTTTTCGATCTATCGGGCAACAAAATCGTTTCGTTCAGCATGCCGATACCCCCCCACTCGCTGGCGTAGCACCGACCGCAGGCTAGAGAAAAATCAGACAAGTTCTGTGCGAAACTCCACAGACAGGAAGCGGAATCTATCGGTTTTCGAACAATCGATCGCAATCCTCATCGGGTGCCATCATGGCAATACGACGCGCGAGCGTGAAATCGTGGCCGCCGCGAATCATCGCCGCAATGTGCTTTTCGCGCTCCGTTCGATCCGCCTGTACGCGCGCGAAAGGCCCGATTCGACGGCGGCGGGCAAAGGCCAGCGCGGTCTCTACTGCCCGCGTGGCAACGTCCGGCACAATCGCCGCGCGGTCCTCCTCGGCGAGGCCAGCCTCGCGCAGCGCGCCCGTCACGCGGCGCATGCCCAGCCCGCGCCGCCCCATCGCCGCCGCCCGCGCCTCCCCAAAGGCACGGTCGTCAATATAGCCAAGATCGGCCAGCTTTTGGGCCAGCGCGGCAGGGTCAGCGTCTTCGCCTTCCCATCCACGCTCACGAACCTTCCGCAAAAGGTAGGCGGTCAACCGGCCCCGCGTCGTCGCGAAACGTTCGACATAGCGCAGCGCAAGGCGCTCCAATGCCGCTGCATCCAATGCGGGCGCAATGCGTATCTCTTTGGGATTTGACGGGTTACGGATGGGATCGCGCATGACGCCATCATTGTGCCACAGTCGAACCGGATTTTGAACGCTTGGCATAAGCAGGGGTGCATGCCGAAGGAATTAGAGGCGCAGCGGCCGCGTGCCGTTGCGATCAAGGGCACAAAGACACATGACTATCGATGTTTCGGGCGATCTTTTGGGCGATGCAGAAGTGCGAACCGTCGCAGTGGAAACACCCAAGGCGATCGCGACACCGACCGAGGACACACTGGCGCGACGGTTCGCCGATTTCGACACGCTGGGCGAAGCGCTCGATTATGCGGCAAGCGGACAACGCGGGCTGAATTTTCACGATGCGCGGGGGTCGCTGACGCGGCCCTACCGGTTCGCCGAGCTGCGCGACGATGCGCTGGCGATGGCGCGCCGACTGATCGCAGCAGGGATCGAGCCCGCCCAGCGGATCGCGATCGTCGCCGAGACCAGCCCGGAATTCGCCGCCCTGTTCTTCGGCGTTATCTATGCAGGGGCCTGGCCCGTGCCTTTGCCGCTGCCGACATCGTTCGGCGGGCGTGATTCCTATATCGAGCAGCTGCGCGTTCAATTGACGAGCTGCGATCCGGTGATGCTCATCTATCCCCCGGAACTATCTCAAATGGCGGGCGATGCAGCGGGATTGGCCGGAGTCGCAGGCATGGATTGGTCCACCTTTGCCACCCGTGCAGCGCCTGATGTGGCCCTGCCCCAGCCGCGCGGCGACGACATCGCCTATCTGCAATATTCAAGCGGGTCGACACGCTTCCCGCATGGCGTGGCGATTACGCACCGCGCCCTGCTCAACAACCTCGCAGCGCACGCCCATGGCATGCAGCTGATCGAGAGTGACCGCTGCGTGTCGTGGCTGCCCTGGTATCACGACATGGGCCTGGTCGGCTGTTTCCTGTCGCCCGTCGCCAATCAGGTTTCGACCGATTATCTGAAGACCGAGGACTTCGCGCGCCGTCCGCTCGCGTGGCTGGACATGATCAGCCGTAACCCCGGCACTTCGGTCAGCTATTCGCCAACCTTCGGCTACGACATTTGCGCCCGCCGCATGTCGAGCCAGACCAAGGCGTCCGACCGCTTCGACCTGTCGCGCTGGCGCATCGCGGGCAATGGTGCCGACATGATCCGGCCCGACGTGATGCAGAGCTTCGTCGATTCCTTCAGCGACGCCGGTTTCAAGGCCAGCGCCTTCCTGCCGAGCTATGGTTTGGCCGAGGCGACGCTGGCGGTGTCGATCATGCCGCCGACCGAGGGCATTCGCGTCGAACTGGTCGAGGAAACCCAATTGTCGGGCGTCCCCGTCGGGCAGGACCGGCCACAGCGGTTCCGCGCGATCGTCAATTGCGGCAAGCCCGTGCGCGACATGAAGGTCGAGATTCGCGAAGAAGACGGCACGCCGCTGCCCGAACGCGCGATTGGCAAGGTGTGGTGCTCGGGGCCGTCGGTGATGGTCGGCTATTTCCGCGACGAGGCGTCGACCAATGCCTGCCTGGTCGATGGCTGGCTCGACACCGGCGATATGGGCTATCTCAGCGACGGTTATGTCTACATCGTCGGCCGCGCCAAGGACATGATCATCATCAACGGCCGCAACCACTGGCCGCAGGATATTGAATGGGCGGTCGAGCAACTGCCCGGCTTCAAGGCGGGCGACATCGCGGCCTTCGCCATCACCACCCCCGGTGGGGAAGAAACCCCCGCCGTTCTTGTACAGTGCCGCAGCTCGGACGATGCCGAGCGCCTGCGCCTGCGCGATGAGATCCGCGAACGGGTGCGTTCGGTTACCGGGATGAACTGCGTGATCGAACTGATCCCGCCGCGCACATTGCCGCGCACCAGCTCGGGCAAGCTCAGCCGGGCGAAGGCACGCAACCTGTATCTGAACGGCGATATCAAGCCCTACGATCTGGCGGCGTAACGGCCCGCAAAAAAGTCGGGCGGCTATAACGATCCGCTAACGCTGCTTGCGGTAGTGTCGGTGTCGTGAGCACCGACAGCACCTCTCAATTCGCAACGCCGCGGATCGACGGCCGGGCATTGCTCGGCCTTTACGACCCGGCGGACACCACCGACTGGGGCCCGATTCGCGCGGCCCAGCTTCATGCCGGTGGGCAATTGGCGCTGTTCCTGCTTGGGGCGAATGTCGTCGGTGCAGCGCTCGTCACGCTGATCCTCGCCCATATCGCCCCGTTATGGGCACTGGCAAGTTGGGCGACGGTGGTCGCCGCCGTATCGGTGGCGGTTACCTTTCGCCGTCTCGCCGCGCGCCAGCGGGCGGGCAACGCGGCGGGATTGCGCGATGTACGCGATACCGTGCTGGAAGGCATCGCGCTCGCCGCAGTCTGGTCGGTGCCGCCGCTCGCACTCGGCATGCGGGCCGATGCCGGGACAGCGCTTGGATTGTGGATCGTTCTATCGCTGTTGATGACCGCGTCCGCCACCGCAATGGCTGCGCTGCCGCTGGCGACGCTCAGCTTTCTCGGTATTTTGGGTTCGGCGATTGCGGCGATGCTGTTTTTTGTCGGGGGGCCGCTCTTTGCCGCAGCGGTGCTGCTGTTTACCGCTTTGCTGATGATCGGCTGTTTCAGTCGCGCGCGCGCCCTGGTGCTGATCCGCGCGGGCGAAATTTCGCTGGCGGAGCGTGATGAAACCGTCAGCCTGTTGCTGCGGGAAGCGGAAGACCATGGCGCAGACTGGCTTTGGGAAACCGATGCCGGTCGCCGGGTGGTCCGCGCATCGTCCCGCTTTGCGCATTCGGTCGGGCTCGATCCGGTCTCGATCAACGGCAAGTCGCTGCTGCAGGTGCTCGCCGGGCCGACTTGGGAAGCAGGAAATTTCTCGGCTGGGCTGCGCCAACTGTCCGACAACCTGAAGGGACGTGAGCCGTTTCGCGGCGTTTTGCTGCCGGTGTTGGTCGGCGACACCGAACGCTGGTTCGAGATCGCCGCCAATCCGCGCCATGACGAACGCGGGGCGTTTATCGGCTTTCGTGGCGTTGGATCGGACGTCACCGAACAGCGGGCATCGGCCGACAAGATCAACCGGATGGCACGGCTCGACACCTTGACTGGCCTCCCCAACCGCTTGCTCATCAACGAAGCGTTGGTGCGTGCCATGGCGGATGCGGAAAAATGGGGCAGCCGCTGCGCCTTCATGATGATCGATCTCGATCGCTTCAAGGCGGTCAACGACACGCTCGGCCACCCGGTCGGAGACCGGTTGCTCAGTCGCGTTTCGGAACGACTCGCGAGTTTGATGAGCGACAACGAAATTATCGGCCGCCTGGGCGGCGACGAATTCGCCGTCGTCGTCCGCGACGCCAGCGACACGTTGCGCCTCGAACGCCTTGCCCAGATGATCGTGGACACGCTGTCGCGCCCGTATGAGATCGATCAGCACACGCTCTACACCGGGGCCAGTGTCGGCTTGGCGACCGGACCACGCGACGGGCGGACCGCTGAAATGTTGATCCGCTCCGCCGATCTGGCGCTGTATCGTTCCAAGGACGCGGGCGGAGGCAAGTTCACCAGCTATGAACCGCAATTGCACGTCGCGGCCGAAGAGCGCCGCTTGCTCGAACAGGCGTTGCGCAAGGCGCTGAGCAATAACGAGCTCCATCTCAACTACCAGCCGGTGGTAAACTCCGACACCGGGCTCCTGACCGGCTTCGAAGCTCTCGTACGCTGGACGCACCCGGAACTGGGCGTCATTTCGCCCGCAAAATTCATCCCGCTCGCCGAAGATGCGCGCCTGATCGCCCCGATCGGGGAGTGGGTCTTGCGCACGGCTTGTGCCGAAGCTGCCGGCTGGCCGGGCGAGACGCGGGTCGCGGTCAACGTGTCGCCCGAGCAACTGCACAACCCCGGCTTCGTGTCGATTGTCGCCTCGGCTTTGGCCAATAGCGGCCTGCCTGCCCACCGCCTCGAACTCGAAGTCACCGAAAGCGTCTTCATGCGCGACGACACCGGTGCCGTGAAGGTGCTGGAACGGATTTTGGCGCTCGGCGTGCGGCTCAGCCTCGACGATTTCGGGACAGGCTATTCGTCGCTCGGTTACCTCAGCCGCACGCGCTTCTCGACCATCAAGATCGACCGGAGCTTTGTTATCGGTGCAGCCAAGGGTGTGGCCGAGCCGATCGCGATTATCCGTGCGGTCGTGGTGCTTGCGCAGAGCCTGGGCATGACGACCACCGCGGAAGGCGTAGAAACGGCCGACCAGCATCGCATGGTTCAAGATCTGGGCTGTACCAAGGTGCAGGGCTATTATTTCAGCCGCCCCCTGCCCGTCGCCGAAGCCCGCGCGCTCGCCCATCGTGACGGCCACGAACGCGCCGTTGCATGAGGCATCTTGCGGACTACGCAACCGCTCGCTAAACGGCCCGTCTGATAGGGGTGTAGCTCAGTTGGTTAGAGCGTCGGTCTCCAAAACCGAAGGCCCTCGGTTCGAGTCCGAGCTCCCCTGCCACCTTCCATGCCATAGCAGCTTTGGACAATTCCCGACACTCTTGAGAACTTTCGCCGCGTTAAGCGACTGATATCGCGATTCGGTTTTACAGTAGAATCGTGTTATGCCTCCCACAACTTCGGGGGAGGTTCTTATGGCATCGGGCATCCGGACTTTCGGAATTGACGTTTCCCACTGGAACGGCAAGGTTTCGTGGGATGTGGTGCTGAAACCGGACGCGCCGGTTACGGTCCATTTCGCCTACGTAAAGGCGAGCCAACTGTATCTTGGCGCATCGGGGCATGCCGTCCATCAAAAAGACAGCGAATTTGATGAAAATTGGGCGGCGCTGAAACACCATGGGCTGAAACGCGGCGCTTATCATTATTGTATGCCGGAGTTCACCGCGCAGGACATGGCCGATCTGTTTCTGAGCGTCTACCATCCCAGCAAGGGTGATCTTCTGCCGACGCTGGATGTGGAGGACGAGTATGTCCGCGCCATTCAGGCGGGCACCAAAACCCGGTCGCAACTGGTCGCGCAGATCGTTGAATTCGGCAAAATCCTGGTGACGGCGACGGGGCACCAGCCGTTCCTGTACATCCGCAAGGACATCGCCGATTTCCTGGGCAACCCACCGGAATTTGCCGCGTTTCCGCTCTGGCTCGCCAATTATAACCATCCGCCGACGCCGCCGGTGCCGAAACCGTGGACCGCCTATACGCTGTGGCAATATTCCGAGCAGGGCCACCTCGCGGGCGTACCGGGCAATTGCGATCTCGATTATCTGAACGGCCCGCCCACCTTGCTCGACTCGTTCGTGATCTGACGCGAATGCGGCGGCGATGGCGGTTCCGATCTTCAGGCCGTTGTCGCCCAATCGTGAGGCGAGTTGATTTCGCCTGCCGCCCGCGCTAATGCTTGTCTATTCCGAAATCGGGAATTCTCGTCATCGGGCCTTGGCAGGCCCGGACGGCGGGCCCATGTCCTGATCTTGGCCAAGAAAACATGAGTGCACAGCCCGTGGCGAAGACGACCCCCCTCGAATTCATCCGACAGGTTCAGGCCGAGACCAAGAAGGTCGTGTGGCCGACCCGGCGCGAGACGATCATGACCGGCGTGATGGTCGTCATCATGACGACGCTGCTCGGCCTGTTCTTCTTCGTGGTCGACACCGGCTTCGAGGCGATCGTCAAGCTGCTGCTCAGCCTCGCCAAATAATCTAGGTAAACGAACACATGGCACGCTGGTACATCATCCACGCTTATTCGGGTTTCGAGGGCAAGGTCCGCGATTCGATCATGGCCGAAGCGACCCGCATGGGGCTCGAGCAACTGGTCGAGCAGATCGAGGTTCCGACCGAAACCGTCACCGAGGCGCGCCGCGGCAAGAAGATCTCGGTCGAGCGCAAGTTCATGCCGGGCTATGTGCTCGCCAAGCTCAACATGAACGACGACGTCTATCACCTCGTCAAGAACACCCCCAAGGTGACCGGCTTCCTTGGCCCGAACGGCAAACCGCAGGCGATCCCCGAGGCGGAAGCTGCGCGGATGCTCAACACCAAGGAAGAAGCCGCCGCTGCGCCCAAGCAGAAGATCAAGGTCGATTTCGAAATCGGCGATTCGGTCAAGGTGCTCGACGGCCCGTTCGCGAGCTTCAACGGCATTGTCGAGGAACTCGATTTCGACCGCAGCCGCGTCAAGGTGTCGGTGTCGATCTTCGGTCGCGCCACCCCGGTCGAGCTGGAATTCGAACAGGTCGAACGCAGCAAATAAGCGTTTTTGCCGGGCGCGGCGTCGCAACCGCCGCGCCCGCATTTTACAAAAAGCTGGCGCGCCATGCGCCACGCTTTAGGACCGTCCTTCACGCCCGCCGATTACGGCGGCTGACCGAGAGGGACCATGTCGATCCACCCCGCCCCCACGCCCGCGCACGGCCCCAGCCCCTTTTACTACCATCTCTATTTCCAGGTGCTCACCGCGATCGTGCTCGGCGCGCTGGTGGGACATTTCTGGCCAACGACGGGCGAAGCGCTGAAACCGCTGGGCGACGGCTTCATCAAGCTGGTCAAGATGGTGATCGCGCCGGTGATCTTCCTGAGCCTGGTCAGCGGCATCGCCGGCATGCGCGAGTTGAAGTCGGTGGGGCGCGTCGCGCTCAAGGCGTTCGGTTATTTCCTGTTTTTCTCGACGCTGGCGCTGATCCTTGGTCTGGTGGTCGCCAATGTCGTCCACCCGGGCGCGGGCATGAACATCAATCCGTCAACGCTCGATGCCGGTTCGGTGGCCGGTTATGCGCATCAGGCGCATGAAACGACCTTTGTCGGCTTCCTGATGTCGATCATCCCTAATACGATGGTCTCGGCGCTGACCGAAGGATCGATCCTGCAGACGCTGTTCGTGGCGGTGCTGTTCGGCATCGCGCTGACTTTGGTCGGCGAAGCGGCCGAGCCGGTGCTCGATCTGATCGAGCGGCTCGCCCTGATCGTGTTCCGCATCGTCGGCATCCTGATGCGCGCGGCCCCGGTCGGCGCGTTCGGCGCGATCGCCTTCACCGTCGGCAAATATGGCGCGAGCAGCCTGATCAATCTCGGCGGGCTGGTCGCGACCTTCTATTTCACCTCGATCGTATTCGTGCTGGTCATTCTCGGCGCAGTGGCGCGGCTACACGGTTTCTCGATCCTGCGCTTGCTCGCCTATTTGAAGGCCGAGTTGCTGCTGGTGCTCGGCACCTCTTCGTCCGAGGCGGCCCTGCCCAACCTCATCACCAAGCTGGAGGCGGCGGGGTGCGACAAGGGCGTGGTCGGGCTGGTCGTGCCGACCGGCTATTCGTTCAATCTCGACGGCACCAATATCTACATGACGCTGGCCGCCTTGTTCATCGCGCAGGCCTGCAACGTGCCTTTGTCGATCGGCGACCAGTTGCTGCTGGTCGGCGTGGCGATGCTGAGTTCGAAGGGCGCGGCCGGGGTGACCGGGGCGGGCTTCATCACGCTGGCCGCCACGCTGTCGATCGTGCCGTCGGTGCCGGTCGCGGGCATGGCGCTGATCCTGGGCGTCGATCGCTTCATGAGCGAATGCCGCAGCCTGACCAACTTCATCGGCAATGCCGTCGCCGCGATCGTCGTCGCGCGCTGGGAGGGCAAGCTCGACCGTGCCAAATTGGAGGAGGTGTTGTCGGGCGGGGCGCACCGTTTCGGCTGAAATAGACCGCACCCCCTCCCGTTCGGGCTGAGCTCCCTCCCACTGCGGGGCGCTCGCAAGGGGAAAGCAGCCCTTCGACAAGCTCAGGGCGAACGGGAGGTATGCATGCGCTCGATCTACGCCCGAACCGCCCCCGCTTGCGCCAATCCCCCCAAACGCTACGCTCGCGCTTTACCCGCCCCCCGAGGACCTTCCAGTATGCGCATCTTCGCCCTTCTGCTTGCCGGCACCCTCCTGACCAGCGCTGCGCAAGCGGCCACTCCAGCGGCGGACGAAGCGCTCGATCTGGCGAAGAAGGCGATCGCGCTGCGTTCGGTCAAAGGCCCCGGCAATCAGACTCCGCAGGTCGCCGCTCTGTACAAGGCGGCGCTGGTCGCGGGCGGCTTTGCCGACAAGGACGTCGAGATCGTGCCGGTCGACGACACCGCCTATCTCATCGGCACCTGGCCGGGCAGCGACCCCAAGCTCAAGCCGCTGGTCATTTCCGGCCATATGGACGTGGTCGAGGCCAAGCCCGCCGATTGGCAGCGCGACCCGTTCACCGCCGTGGTCGAAAATGGCTATCTCTACGGGCGCGGTGCGACCGACATGAAGCTCGACGGCACCATCGCCATCGCCGCGCTGAATGACCTGCGCCGCACCGGCTACAAGCCCAAGCGCACGATCATCATCGAGTTTTCGGGCGACGAAGAAACCGCGATGAAGACCTCGGCGCTGATCGCCGAGCGGCTGAAGAACGCCGAACTCGTGCTCAATATCGATGGCGGCGGTGGTGTGCTCGACGAGACCACCGGCAAGCCCAAATATTGGACCTGGAACGGGGCTGAGAAAACCTATGCCGATTTCCGGCTGACCGTCACAAACCCCGGCGGCCATTCGTCCATGCCGCGCCCGGTCAATGCGATCGTCGAGCTGTCCAGGGCGCTCGAAAAGGTCGGTGCCTATCACTTCACGCCCGAACTGAGCCCACTGACGCGCGAGGCGCTAGCCAAGGCCGCGCCGTTCGAGGAACCCGAAATCGGTGCCGCGCTGAAGGCATTCGTCGCCGACCCGACCGACAAGGCCGCAATCGCGACGCTGACCGCCAACCCGGCGACGGTCGGCAAGATCGGCACGACCTGCGTGCCGACGTTGGTCAGCGGCGGCCATGCCGAAAACGCGCTGCCGCAGCGCGCCACCGCCAACATCAACTGCCGCATCTTCCCCGGCCACAAGCCCGCCGACATCATGGCCGAGCTCGGCCGCGTGATCGATGATCCGGGCGTGAAGCTGGAGGATGTCAGCGAAGGCTCGGTCCCCAACGATGCCTCGCCGATGCGCCCCGATTTCATTGCCGCGATCGATCGCGCGATGGGCAAGGTCTATCCGGGCGTGCCGGTGTTCCCGGCGATGGCGTCGGGCGCGAGCGACAGCATGTGGTTCCGCTATCACCATGTGCCAAGCTATGGCGCGAGCCCGACCTTCATCAAGCCGTCCGAGGATTTCAGCCACGGCCTGAACGAACGCACCCCGATTTCGACGATCGAACCGGGAATCCGTTATTACCGCCTGCTCTTCGCCGATCTGTCGAAATAACTTTCCAACTGCCGCTCGGCGAGGACACGCGCCTCGCCGGGGGTGAAATTGCCCGGCGACAGGCACAGTTCCAGCCATAGCCCGTCGACCAACGCGGTGATCGCGATCGCCGCCAGCCGACGGTCGGCCGCAGGCAGCCCGCAGGCGGCGAGCAACGCTTCGAGATCGTCGCGATACGATTGGTACAGTGCATCATGCCGCGCGGCGATGATCGGCTTGGCCGACAGGCTCCAGAACGCGATCCAGGTCGCGAACAGCGCGCGATCGGCGATCGGCGGCGCGAAACTGGCGGTGACATAGGCCACCACCCGCGCACGCGGGTCATCGCCCGCCGCCGCGACCGCGGCCGCCAGCGCGACATGCACCTGCTGCCCGACCGCGGCATAGGTTTCGGCGACAAGGCCATCGATCCCGGCGAAATAATGCCCGACCAGCCCCGGCGACACCCCCGCCTCCAGCGCGATCGCACGCACCGATGCGCCAGTCGCGCCGTCGCGCGCCAGCACGCGCGCGGTCGCCTCGATCAGCGACTGGCGGCGCGCATCGGGTTCGGCGCGGGAGAAAGCGGGTTTGCTCATGATCCGTTCCTGTTGCAGTCGGCGAATTCCTATTATACGATCGTACAACAAGCAACCGGAGCCACGCATGCCCCCCTCGGCCGATCACGATCCCGACGCCGACTGGAGCTTGCCCGGCTGGCTCTACACCGACCCCGAATATTATGCGGTCGAGATGGCGCGGGTGATCCGCCCGTCCTGGCAGATCGTCTGCCATCAGAACGATCTGGCCGAACCCGGCGCGTTCCACACGCTCGACTATCTGGGCGAGAGCATCATCGCGGTGCGCGGCGACGACCATGAGATCCGCGCCTTCGCCAATGTCTGCCGCCACCGCGCGATGCGGCTGGTCGAGGGGCCACGCGGCTGCGCCAAGAAGCTCGTCTGCCCCTATCACGCCTGGACCTATGAGACCGGCGGACGGCTGACCGGCGTGCCGATGCGGCGCGATTACCCCGCGCTCGATTTGGCCGAAAACGGCCTCGCGCGCGTCGATCTGGAGATCTGGCGCGGCTTCGTGTTCGTCCGGCTGGAGGGCGACGGCCCCTCGGTCGCCGAGATGATGGCCCCGTATGACGCGCAGATCGCCCCTTATCGCTTCGAGGAGATGCAGACGCTCAGCCCCGTCCGGCTGCGCGACCGTGCGGTCAATTGGAAGAATGTCGGCGACAATTATTCGGACAATCTCCACATCCCGGTGGCGCATGACGGCCTCACCCGACTGTTCGGCAAGAGCTATGCGATCGAGGCCGAACCCTGGGTCGACAAGATGTCGGGTCGCCTCGTCGATCGCCCCTCCGACAACCCGTGGGAGCGCTTCTACCAGACGCATCTGCCACCAGTCCCACATCTGCCCGAGGCGAACCAGCGGCTGTGGCTCTATTTCAAGCTGTGGCCCAACATGGCGTTCGATCTCTATGCCGATCAGATCGATTTCATGCAGTGGCTGCCGACCTCGCCGACGACGTGCGTGCTGCGCGAAATGGCGTTCGCTTTGCCCGATGACCGGCGCGAGATGAAGCTGGTGCGCTACGCCAATTGGCGCATCAACCGCGTCGTCAATGCCGAGGACACCTGGCTGATCGAGCGTGTCCAGCAAGGCATGGCCTCGCACAGCTACACCGCCGGGCCAATCGGCGCGAGCGAGGTCTGCCTGCGCAGCTTCGCGCGGAAAATTCGCGAGCGGATTCCCGAGGCACGGCTGCACCGCGCGCCGGCACCGGGGTGGTCAAAATCCCCCTCCCGCTTGCGGGAGGGGCTAGGGGAGGGAAGGAATGCGGGCGCGGGGGGTACGAATCCCCTCCCCCAACCCAGTTTGGGGTCGGATGTGCCCCCGGCACATCCTCGACAGCGCGGGGCGCTGTCGACCCCAAACTCGCAAGCGGGAGGGGAGCAACAATGACGAAACGTTACGACGCGCTCATCATCGGCGGCGGCCATAACGGCCTGGTCTGCGCCTTTTACCTGGCGCGCGCGGGGCTGAAAGTGCGCGTGCTCGAACGCCGCCATGTCGTCGGCGGCGCGGCGGTGACCGAGGAATTCCACCCCGGTTTCCGCAATTCGACCGCAAGCTACACCGTCAGCCTGCTCCGCCCCAAGGTGATCGCTGACATGAAGCTGCACGATCGCGGCTTTCGCATCATCGAGCGGACGATCAGCAATTTCTTCCCCTTCCCCGATACCTATCTGACGCTCGGCGGCGGCACCGCCCGCACCCAACAGCAGTTCGCACGCTTCAGCCAGAAGGATGCCGACGCTTACCCGGCTTATGACGCCGCGCTGGAAAAGGTCGCGCAAGTGTTGCGCGATCTGGCACTCAAGACCCCACCCAATGTCGGCGGCGGCCTCCGCGCGCTTCTCTCGGGCGCGACGCAAGGCTGGCCGATCGCCAAGATGGAGATCGAAGCGCAGCGCGACCTGCTCGACGTGTTCACCAAATCCGCGCGCGATTTCCTCGATGGCTGGTTCGAGGACGATCACGTCAAATCGGCCTTCGCCTTCGATGCCGTGGTCGGCAATTATGCCGGCGTATCGACACCGGGCAGCGCCTATGTCCTGCTCCACCACGTCTTTGGCGAAGTGAACGGCAAATATGGTGCGTGGGGCCATTCGGTCGGCGGCATGGGCGCGATCACCCAGGCAATGGCGCGCGCGTGCGAGGATGCAGGCGTCGAGATCAGCCTCGAGGCCCCCGTCGCCAGGCTGCTGACCGAAGGCGGCAAGGTCGCGGGCGTGCGGCTCGAATCAGGCGAGGAAATCGCCGCCACCACGGTCGCCGCCAATGTCGGCCCGGCCCTGCTCTATCGCCAGATGGTCGATTCCGCCGACATGCCCGCCGATTTCAAGCGCCGGATCAATGGGTTCAAAACCGGCAGCGGCACCTTCCGCATGAACGTCGCTCTGTGCGAACTGCCCGATTTCACGGTGTTCCCGGGCAAGGACAAGGCCGAGCACCACACCGCCGGGATCATCATTGCGCCGGGGATGGACTATATGGACCAGGCGTTCATCGACGCGCAGCAGCATGGCTGGTCGAAAAAGCCGATCGTCGAGATGAAGCTGCCGACCACGGTCGATGACAGCCTCGCCCCGCCGGGAATGCACATTGCCAGCCTGTTCTGCCAGCAATTCGACCCCAAGGTCGATTGGGACACGCACCGCGAGGAGGTAGCCGATCTGATCGTCGATACCGTCACCGACCATGCCCCCAATTTCAAAGCCTCGGTGATCGCACGGCAAATCCATTCTCCGCTCGATCTCGAACGCAAGTTCGGGCTGATCGGCGGCGACATCTTCCACGGCACCATGGGGCTCGACCAATTATGGGCGGCGCGCCCAATGCTCGGCCACGGCGATTATCGCGGGCCGATCAAGGGGTTGTACATGTGCGGATCGGGCACGCATCCCGGCGGCGGCGTGACCGGCGCACCGGGGCACAATGCGGCGCACGAGATTTTGCGGGATCGGAGCTTGGTGGGGCGGCTGTTCGGGTAGGGGGCCGCCTCCCCCGTCACCCCGGGCTTGTCCCGGGGTCCACGGTGCCGCACGTCCTGAAGCCGTAGAACGCAAACCCCGGTAGACCCCGGGACAAGCCCGGGGTGACGAAAAGGCTCAGGCTCCCGCGCCACCTCTCCCAAACCGCAACCAATAGAGCGGCAGCGCCGTCAGCATCAGCGCAACGCTCGAGCCCGCCGCCTCCAGCCCAGCCCCCCACATCGCCCAGAGCGCAAACACCAGCCCCGCCACCGCCGCCACCGGCGCGATGCGCTTGACCAAGGCGGTCAGGCACGCCCCGATATACAGCCAGATCGCCGCCGCCGCCGTCAGCCGCAGCATGAAATCGAGCAACCCGCCGAGCGAGCGCGTCGCATTGGATAGCACCAGCACGCTCGCCAGGGTGGTCGCCAGCAACAGCATCGGGATCGGCACGTCGCGCGCGCTGGTGCGCCCGACCCAGCGCGGCAGCAGCCCGGCGCGCGCCATCCCCAGCGGCACCTCGCCTTGCAGCAGCGTCCAGCCATTCAGCGCGCCGATCGCCGCGATCGCGGCAAAGGCAGCGGTGGCAAGCCCCGCCTGATGTCCCCAGAAGCGTTCGACGAACAAGGCGAACGGCGCTTGGGCATTGGCGACCTCGGCGGTCGGCAGTGCGAAGATAATCCCGCTGCACACCGCTATGTACAGCAGCCCCGTCAGCCCCAGCCCGAACAGCGTCGCGCGCACGACATTGCGCGCCGGATCGCGCACGCGCTCGGCGGCGACGCTTGCCGCCTCGAACCCGACGATCGCAAAGAAGGCCAAGGTCAGCGCCGGGGTCAGTTGCGACCAGGCAAAGGGCGGATGCGCCTCGGCATGGAATGCGCCCCCGCCGCTCAACGCGACGCCCGCGAGAATCAGCACGATCGCGGCGAGCGGCAGCAGTTTGAGCAAGGTCGTCACCACCTGAAACGCCCCGGCCAGCCGCGCGCCGCCGAGATTGAGCAAGGTCAGCAACCACAGCAGCACCGTCGCCGACAGCGCCTGCGCCAATGATGTCGCGCCGAGCACGGGCACGAATTGCGCGAGATAACGGATCGCGGTCAGCGCGATCACCGCATTGGCCGACCACACGCTGACCCAATAGCTCCAGCCGACCAGCACCCCCGGCAACGGCCCCAACCCCGCACCGCAGATCGCCACCACGCCGGTCGCCTCGGGCATTGCCGCGGTCAGACGCGCGAGCACCCAGGCGATCAGCAACGCGCCCCCTACCCCCGCAATCCACGCCGCGACGCTCGTCCAGCCATAGGGTGCCAGTTGCGCGGGCAGCACGAAGATGCCCGATCCGATCATCCCGCCCATCACCAGGGCGGTCGCGGTCCAAAAGCCAAAGGGGCGCGGTGCCGACTCCATGCATGTCTCCCGGGATCGGGCGGACCCCGGTCACGAATGCAGCACGCCCGGCGCGCCAACGCCATAGTTCCTTTTCGGCAACTCTGCGCTACCACCGTCCCATGACACAGACGGCAAGCGCGACGGACATGGACTGGATGGCGGCGAGCGGTCGCTATCCCCCGCGCCTGATCGCGGCGGCGCTGGCGCTGCACGACAATCGCCTGGGCGAGGCCGAGCCCTTGCTCAAAGCGCATCTGAAGGACGATCCGTTCGATGTCGCGGCGATCCGTATGCTGGCCGAACTGGCCGGGCGGATCGGGCGCTACCGCGATGCCGAAACGCTGCTGCGCCGCGCGGTCGAGCTGTCCCCCGCCTTCACCGCTGCGCGCGCCAATCTGGCGTTGGTGCTGTACCGGCTCAACCGCCCTGCCGAGGCGATTGCGGAACTCAACGTGGTCGCCGCCGAAGACCCCGACAATCCCGGCCATGCCAATCTCCAGGCCGCCGCTTTCGGGCGCATCGGCCAGTTCGACGAAGCGATCGCCTTGTACGAGCGCGTATTGGGCGACGCGCCGGAGCAACCGCGCGTGTGGATGAGCTATGGCCATATGCTCAAGACGGTCGGGCGGCAGGCCGATGGCATCGCGGCCTATCGCCGCGCGATCACGCTGCTGCCGACGCTGGGCGAAGCGTGGTGGAGCCTCGCCAATTTGAAGACGGTAACCTTCACCGAGGACGACATCGCTGCGATGCAGGCCGCGCTGGAGCAGCCCGGCATTTCCGACGAAGACCGCTTCCATCTCGATTTCGCGCTGGGCAAGGCGTTCGAGGATCGCCGCCACGCCGAACGCGCCTTCGCGCATTATGCGGCGGGCAACACGCTCCGTCGCAAGCACATCCGCTACAGCGCCGACGAGACCGAAGCCCTTGTCGACCGCAGCATTGCGCTGTTCACGAGGGGATTTTTCGCCGAACGCGCGGGCCAGGGCTTCGCCGCGCCCGACCCGATCTTCATCCTCGGGATGCCGCGCGCGGGATCGACGTTGATAGAGCAGATCCTCTCCAGCCACAGCCAGGTCGAGGGAACGAGCGAACTGCCCGATATCCCGGCGCTCGCCAGGCGGGATGCGGCCTATCCCGAGGGGCTGGCGACCTGGTCCGCCGAACGGCTTCGCGAAACCGGCGAAGAGTATCTCCAACGCACCCGTATCCAGCGCCGCACCGACCGACCGTTCTTCATCGACAAGCTCCCCAACAATTGGGCGCATGTCCCCTTCATCCACCTGATCTTGCCGAACGCGCGGATCATCGATGCGCGGCGGCATCCGCTCGGCTGCTGCTTCTCCAACTTCAAACAGCATTTCGCGCGCGGCCAGGGCTTCAGCTACGCGCTCGATGATATGGGCCGCTATTATCGCGATTATGTGCGGCTGATGGAGCATGTCGACACCGTCCTGCCGGGCCGAGTCCACCGCGTGCTGTATGAGGATATGGTCGAGGATACCGAGGCAACCGTGCGCGCCTTGCTCGCCGCCTGCGGCCTGCCGTTCGAGCCCGCCTGCCTCGCCTTTCACGAAACCGCGCGCGCCGTGCGCACCGCCAGTTCGGAGCAGGTCCGCCAACCGATCTTTCGCGAGGGCACCGAAGCGTGGAAGCCGTTCGAGCCGTGGCTTTCCCCGCTGCGACACGCGCTGGGCGACGTGCTCGACCGTTATCCTTCCGCCACCGTCACAACGTTGTAATTTCGCCACGCCCGCGTAAGATTGTTACACACCTGCGGCACCGTGCTTGACGGATGCTGCGGTCGCGAACACCTTGTTGAAACAATACAGGGGGAATCTGATGTCGTCGTTCGGGTATCGTGCCGCCATTCTCGCACTCTTGTCGTCGACCGCCTTCGGAGCCCCCGCGTTCGCGCAGAGCGCCCCGCCCGAACCGGCCCCGGCCACCGCACCGACCGATGGCGGCGACATTATCGTCACCGCGACCAAACGCTCCGAAACCTTGCAGAATGTGCCGATCAGCGTCCAGGCGCTGACCACCAAGAAGCTCGACGAACTCAATATTTCGAACTTCTCGCAATATGCGCAGCAATTGCCTTCGGTGTCGTTCCAGGCGCTGGGCGGGACGCCCGGCACCAACGTCATCTATATGCGCGGCGTCGCCTCGGGCGGCGATGGCAACCATTCCGGCTCGCTCCCCTCGGTCGGCGTCTATCTCGATGAGCAGCCCGTCACCACGATCGGCGGCAATCTCGACGTCCATATCTATGACATTGCGCGAATCGAGAGCCTGTCCGGGCCGCAGGGGACGCTGTACGGCGCTTCGTCCGAAGCGGGCACGATCCGCATCATCACCAACCAGCCCGATCTCTCGCATTTCTATGGCCGCGCCGATCTTGAGGGCAATAAGGTCAGCAAGGGCGGCTTTGGCGGCAAGGCCGAGGGGATGGTCAACATCCCGCTGTCGCCCTCGATGGCGCTGCGCGTCGTTGGTTTCTACCAGCGCGATGCGGGCTATATCGACAATGTGCCGGGCACGCGGCGCTTCTGCGGTGGCACCAACTTTGATGCCAATGGCAATTGCGTGAAGGACGGCCTGACCGTCAACAACAACGCCTTCGTGAAAAAGGACTATAACGACACCGAAATCGCGGGCGGTCGCGCGGCGCTGAAGGTCGATCTCGACAGCAATTGGACGGTCACCCCGACCGTCATGTACCAGGATACGCGCAGCCACGGTGCCTATGGCTATGATCCCAAGGTCGGCGACCTGCAGGTGCAGCATTTCTACCCCGAATATCGCCGCGACCGCTTCATCCAGGCCGGGCTGACAATCGCGGGCAAGATCGGCAATTGGGACGTGACCTATGCCGGGGCCTATCTCGACCGCAAGGATTTCTCGTCTAGCGACTATACCGATTACGCCGAGGCCTATGACAATCTCTATGCGTCGGTTGGCGGCATCGCGGGGTATTTCTACTTCAAGGACAATGCCGGCAAAACGATCGACCCGCGTCAACGCGTGATCGGCAGCGACCATTTCAAGAAAATGAGCCAGGAATTCCGCGTCGCCAGCCCGTCTAGCGAGCGGTTCCGCGTGGTCGCCGGTGCCTTTTACCAACGCCAGAGCAATGACATCCATCAGGATTATCAGGTGCCCGGTCTGGCCGACACGCTCTCGGTCAACGGCCACCCCGGCACCCTGTGGCTGACGCAACAGCATCGCGTCGACAAGGATTATGCGATGTTCGGCGAGGCCAGCTACGACATCACGCCGCGGCTGACCGCGACCGTCGGCGGGCGCGCCTTCATCTATGACAATTCGCTGATCGGCTTTTTCGGCTTCGGTCGCGATCCGGCCAATGGCTACAGCACCACGCCATACAATGCGGCGGGCAGTTCGCGCACCGGCGTCGCCGGGTGCTTCACCACCAACGGCACGCGCCTGCGCGATGCGGTGGCAGCGGGCGGATCGACCACGTTGCTTCCGGCTGCGGTGGCGGGTGGCCCCTGCACCAATCTTGGCGTCTATCGCGTCGGAGAAGGTGTCGTGCCCGTGCAGGCATCCGGGCAAGGCGTGACGTATCGCTTCAATTTGAGCTGGAAACCGGTTGAGGGCGTTCTGCTCTACGGCACCGCCTCGCGCGGGTTCCGCCCGGGCGGCATCAACCGCCGCGCCGACGTCGCAGCCTATGCCGCCGATTACCTGACCAACTATGAATTGGGGGCCAAAACGACGCTACTGGGCGGCGCATTGCGGTTGAACGGCGCAATCTACCAGCAGGATTGGGACAAGTTCCAATTCTCCTTCCTGGGGGCGAACAGCTTCACTGAAATCCACAACGGGCCCAATGCGCGCATTCGCGGCGCGGAGATCATCGCCAATCTCAATGTCGGTGCACTGTCGGTGAGCGCTTCGGGCTCCTATACCGATGCCAAGACGCGCAAGAATCTTTGCCTGATCGACGATCCGACCTTCACCTGCACCGGCGCGGGCAATCTCCTGTCGGCAAAGGCTGGAACCCGTCTGCCGATCACGCCCAAGTTCAAGGCGAGCGGATCGGCGCGCTACACGGTGCCGGTCGGAGCAGCCAAAGCTTATGGCCAGGCGGTCGTGTCGTACCAGGGCTCCGCCGCGTCCGACATTCGATCGGCGACCTTTGGACCGGGCGGCATCATCTTCAACCCGGCCGCACAGCTCGGGCCATTATCTGCCTTCACCACCGCCGATTTCGCGGCCGGTGTGCAGTTCCAGCGCTACAGCTTCGAACTCTTCATCCAGAATGCCTTCGATACCCGCGGGCAGCTCTCACGCTTCCAGGAATGCGGCAGTTGCGGTCAGCGGCCCTATATCGTGCCCGTCACACCCCAGACGATCGGCGTACGACTGCATACGGACTTTTAGCGCGATACGAGTAGCGCCGCCTGGCCCTTCGTCAGGCGGCGCAGGCCGATCCGTTACCCGCCGCGCCTTGCCTTTGACGAAACCACCACTCGAAATCCTGTTGCTCCAGCGGGCGCGCATAATGATAGCCCTGCGCCTCGTCGCATCCCAGTGCATCGAGAATTTCCGCAGTTCGGGGCGTTTCGACACCCTCCGCGACGACGCGATGGCCAAGGCCATGCGACAATTGGATCATGGTCCGCACCAGAATGCCGGCCTGGTCCACCTCACGATCGAGCGATTGTACGAAGGACCGGTCGATTTTCACGACGCTGATCGGGAAACGTTGCAAATGGGCCAGGCTGCTATGGCCCGTACCGAAATCATCCAGCGCGATCCGGATACCGAGGTCCGCCAGCGCCCGCAGCCTGGCGAGTGCAACCACCGGATCGCACATCATCGCACTTTCGGTGACTTCCAACTCCAGAAATTCGGGCCGTACGCGGTGCTTCAACAGGTATAACTGCACCCGCTCGACGAAATCCGTCTCATCCAGGTTTGCCGCTGACACATTGATCGACAATTGCAGGTCAATCCCGCTCGCGTGCCACACGGCGAGTTGCTCCAGCGCTTTGTCCAAGACCCAGGTGGTCACCGGCCGCATCAGCGCGGTCTGCTCGACGATCGGGATAAACTCGTTCGGCGAGACGTCGCCCAGTTTCGGATGCGTCCAGCGTAGCAGCGCCTCCGCCCCACAGCATTGGCCCGATGCGAAATCGATTCGCGGTTGGTAGACAAGGCGCAACTCGCCCGGCAGATCGAAGGCGTCGCAAAAGTCCTTCAAAAGGCTGAAACGGCGCGCTTGTTTCCCGTCACTGGTCGATGAGTACAGGCTGATTTGCCCCCCGGCGAGGCGCGCGTCCTGCGCCGCGCTATAAGCCATCCGCAGCACGTCGCTGCCCGGAGTTTGCCCCGCGACAAAGGGCGCGACGCCGATCGTATTGGTTAACACGAACCGCTCGTGTGCCCCCCGTCTGCGGGCATCGTTCAATGCGATTTTCAGGCGCGCCACAAACGCCGCGTCTTCCATCTCCGGCAAGGCAAGAAAGGCGAACTGCGTCGCTGCGACATGATAGGCGATGCGGCCTGGACCGAGTCCCGCGCGTAAGCCCTCCGCTGCTGCCTGGACGATCTGGTCGATGAACGTCGGGCCCATGACGCTCATGCCTTGACTGAGCTGTTCGCTGGGTGCCAGATCCACCAAAGCCAGAAGGCGGCGCTCCCCCGGGGTATTGCGGCCCAAATCCTCCAGATCTTCCAGCAATTGGTTTCGGTTGAGCAGTCCCGAAACCGGATCGACACGACCGATCGCGTGCTGCAGCTCGATTTGCGACATCACCATGTCGGCAAGATCGGTCAAAGCCGCCATCTCTGCCTCGGAAACGGTGCGCGGCTCGTGACCAAGGACACACAGCGCGCCCAGCCCAAAACCGTTCCTCGTCGTAAGCGGAGCACCGGCGTAGAAGCGAATGCCGTCGCGTGCGAGGGGACAGTCGCTATAGGCAGGATCCGACAGCAGATCCGAGATGACCACAAATCCGGTGGATTCCGCGACCTGTGCGCAGGGCGCTTGCTCGCGCGGGATGAAAGTGTGCTCTACCCCGACGCGCGACTTGAACCATTGCCGGTCGCGATCGGTCAGCGACACTGCGGCGATCGGCAGCCCGAAAAGCATCGCTGCCATCCGCGTGATCCGATCGAAGCTGTCGCTCGGCGGCGTGTCGAGCAAATTGAGCTGCCGCAATGCGTCGAGGCGGGCTTGCTCGGGACACATTGACGAACTCTCCTTCGTAAGACGCAGCACTGCGCCACCTTACAATATAGGATTCGTTTTCAGGTGGATCGGGCTTGCGAGCCGAAATTGTCGCAAGATATAACGGCGATTGCACCCGATTGCCGTTTGCGCTATGCGCGCCAGCTTCCTGCACACAGCTGTCGGAATATGCGGGAGGGTGCCTCGGCACCCGCTTGAACCGCTAAACTTGAACCGGGCGTCGTGGGTTCCCCTCGCCGCCCCTTACAGAGTGAGTACACATGGCAAAAAAGATTACAGGCTATATCAAGCTGCAGGTGCCGGCCGGCAAGGCCAACCCGTCGCCCCCGATCGGCCCGGCGCTGGGTCAGCGCGGCGTCAACATCATGGAATTCTGCAAGGCGTTCAACGCCTCGACCGGTGACCAGGAAGTCGGCACGCCGCTCCCCACCGTGATCACCGTCTATGCCGACCGTTCGTTCTCGTTCGAAACGAAGACCCCGCCGGCATCGTATCTGATTAAGAAGGCCGCCAACCTGAAGTCGGGCTCGAAGGAGCCGGGCAAGGTGTCCGCCGGAAAGATCAAGCGTTCGCAGCTCGCCGACATCGCGACCGCGAAGATGAAGGATCTCAACGCCAACGACCTCGAGTCGGCAACGCGCATCATCGAGGGTTCTGCCCGCGCGATGGGCCTCGAAGTGGTGGAGGGCTAAGATCATGGCATTTGTCAGCAAGAAGCAAAAAGCCGTCACCATCGACCGTCAGAAGCTGCACGGCGTGGACGAAGCCATCGCGCTCGCCAAGGCCGGTGCAACCTCGAAGTTCGACGAGACGATCGAAGTCGCGCTGAACCTCGGCGTCGATCCGCGCCACGCCGACCAGATGGTCCGCGGCGTCGTCACGCTGCCCAAGGGCACCGGCAAGACCGTGCGCGTCGGCGTGTTCGCCAAGGGTGCGAAGGCCGATGAAGCCCGCGCCGCTGGTGCGGACGTGGTCGGTGCGGAAGACCTGATGGAAATCATCCAGGGTGGCACGATCGATTTCGATCGCTGCATCGCGACCCCGGACATGATGGGCATCGTCGGTCGCCTCGGTAAGGTGCTGGGTCCGAAGGGCCTGATGCCGAACCCGAAGCTCGGCACCGTCACCATGAACGTCGCTGAAGCGGTCAAGGCAGCCAAGGGCGGCCAGATCGAATATCGCGTCGAAAAGGCCGGCATCATCCACTCGGGCATCGGCAAGGCGTCGTTCCCGGCAGAAGACCTGCGCGCGAACTTCGACGCGCTGGTCGATGCCGTGGTCAAGGCCAAGCCGTCGGGCGCGAAGGGCAAGTATGTCCGCAAGGTCGCGGTCAGCTCGACCATGGGCGTCGGCATCAAGGTCGACGTGGCCGAGGTTTCGGCGGCGTAAGCCTCCGCGATTTGCTACGGAATGGAGGGCCGGGGGAAACCCCGGCCCTTTTTTCATGCGCACGCCTCTACGCCGTCACCCCGGGCCTGTCCCGGGGTCCACCGTGCCGCACAATTCCGGACGATAGATCTGGCGAGCGGTAGACCCCGGGACGAGCCCGGGGTGACGATAAACACCCGCCATTTGCTATTCCCCGCAAATGCGCCTAGGCGAGTGCTTGCTACAGTCGCAAATCGACGGTCTCTGGTGCTTTGCGGCCCCATCTTCCTTCTTTCACTGCTGATCTAGGCACGGGTTGGCGCGACTCTCGCGTCACCCAACAAGAAGGACGACCATCATGACCATCGGCACCGTAAAATTCTTCAACGCAGACAAGGGCTATGGCTTCATCGCGCCGGAAGGCGGCGGCGAAGACGCGTTCGTGCACATCACGGCCGTTGAGCGCGCCGGCATGGGCACGCTCGATAAGGACCAGCGCGTCCAGTACGAGCTGGAGCAGGACAAGCGCGGCAAGATGAGCGCCGTGAACCTGCAGCAGGCCTAATCGCCCGCGCAAGCGAATGACCAAGGGCCCGGCGAGCGATCGCCGGGCCCTTTTTCTATGCGCTCACCGCAGCGCAGCCGCCACCGCCGACTCGCAGTCGAAATGGGCGGGCGGTGGAATAACGACGGCGGGTGGCGTCTTTTCGAGCCCGAGTGCCCGGCCGAGCGAGCGCCCGAACACCTTCAGCAAATTGCTGTTACTCGGTTTGTCGGCGGTGCCCAGGCCCGCCACGGTCACCGTCGGCTTGCTCAGCGTGCCGCCAATCTGGATCGGATCGGCGATCTTCAACAGCGCGCGGCTCTTGCTCGTCCCAGCCAGCGTAAGGGCGATCCGTTCGCCATCCATCACGATCCGGCCCGCCCCTCGCCCCACCGAACTACCGGTATCGATGCCCAGCGGACGCGGCACGAGCACGCCATCGGTCGCACGGAAATCCGCGACGAGGCAGCGCAGCGGCACCATCCGGCTCGGCGAACCGAGCGCATGCACCACCGCCCCGCTCAAATTCTGGCCGAGCACATCCGCGACCATGCGGCGCACCTCGCCATCGGTCGCGACCATTGCTGCCTTGCCGTTGGCGCGCGACAGCGCCTCGCGCACCGTGTCGCCCTGCCCGGCCAACACGATGCGCCCCCGCACGCGTCCAGATACCATATCCGGCTCTCCAATCAGCGAATCGAGCGTCAGCCCGGCCAGTCGAAGATCGATCGACAGCTTGGGCCGCCCACTCCGGTGATCGACTTTCAGCGTGCCGACCATGCGCCCGGAGGCGAGGGTCGCCACGACGTCGCTGACCGTCAACAGACGATGGTCGAGCGTCAGCGTACCCGACAGCGTGCGAAACACCGTGCCCTTGCCCGCCAGAATACGGTCTACGCGGAATGCAATCGTACCGTCGGTCTTGCCCAGCTTGCTAAGGTTGATCCGCGTTGGTGGTATCACCCGCGGGCCGATCGCCGCCGATCGCGCGGCCGAAGCGGCATGACCGCGCGCATCCGCCAAATCATCGAAATCGAACTGCGACGCACGCAGCCTGGCATCGATCTTGGTGCGGCCATCGATCTTGTGGACCGTCGCCAGCCCGGCGAAGCGCGATCGCCCGACGCTGCCGCCGATCCGGTCGACATACCAGTCATGCCCGTCATGGCGGATCGCCCCGGTCAGGTTGATCGGCTGGGTGCCAAACAGCCCGGCCTCGATGATGCGATCGAGATTCTTGAGCGTGGGTGCCTGGGCGGTGATGGCCGCCGTAAAGTGGCGAGTATCGAGCACGCCCGCCATCTGGCCCTTGGCACTCATGTGCAACGCGGGCGAGACGAGCGTGGCGCTGAACGGATAGGGCGCAGCAGGGTCGATCCCGGTGATACGTCCGCCGGTCGCATCGAGCCGCACTGGCGTATCGAGGAACGTGCCCGTCGCGGAGAGGCGCAACCCGTTCCTCGCATCGACCGAAAGCGGTCCGGCGACCACCAATTGCCGCTTGGCATCGCGCAACACGAGTTGCGTGTTGGTGACCGTCAGGTCCGACAGAGTCGGGCGACCGCCCTGTCCATCGCCTTGCTTGCCTTCGCGCTTCCAGTTGGCGCGTCCGGTGGCGTCGCGCACCAGCGCGATGCGCCCGCCGTCGATGGTCACGCGGTCGGGCTGGAAATGGCCGAACAGCAACGCGAACACCGGTACACGCACGCTGGCCGACGACAAGCGAACGAAATCGCCCGGTCCCACCCAATCGGGCTGGGCGATATGGACGTCGCGCACCGAGATGACCGGCGTATAAGAAAAAATGCTGTCACGCGTCACCGCGCCCACCCGCACGGGGCTGCCCCAGGCCGATGAGATACGGCTTTCGACCAGGCCCCGCATCATTCCCACCGGAAAGGCACCGAGCGCCAACACCAGCAGGGTCACCACGCCAAAGATGGCGAGCACCGTTCCCAGCAGGATTTTGCGCCAGCGCGGTGCGCGAGGGGCGGGAGCGGCGGTTTCGGAAGCAATCACCCCACTACAACCCGACGCGTCCCCGATTGTTTCACCCGCGCAGCGAAATCCCGCGCGTTACTGCGCCCTTGGGATCGTCACCGCTCGAAACCGCTGGGTGCGGGCGAGATCGTCACCGTGGTGCCGCCGCGAATTTCCTGCACTTCCAATGCGCGTTCAGCGACATTGTCGCGACCGAACCGGAACGCGCCATCGATCCCGGCAAAGCCGCCGCGATCCTTCAAGCGATCTTCCGGAAAGGCTGCGCCCATCGGCCAGTCGCGCATGATGCGGATCGTCAGCAACACTGAATCATAGCCAAGGCTCGACAAGCGGAACGGTGCCGCGCCGAAGCGCGCCCGATAGCGCGCGGCATATTGGCGATAGAGACCGTCCGATACGCTCGCGAACCACGCGCCTTCCAGCGCGGCCTTGCTCGCAATCGCACTTTCCGAATTCCACAATTCGGTGCCGAGCACGCGCGCGCCGCCCATACCGTTCTTGCGCAGCACCGGCACCGCCGCCGACGCCGCATTGCCGCCATCGGCGATGAGGATCGCCTGATAGGGTGCGCTCTTGCTCATGCGGACAATCGCGCTGGTGATCGATCCGGGGACACGATCATAGGTCTGCAAGGACGCAACTTGCCCCCCGGCGGATTCGACCGCACGCAGGAAGGCGGTCGACGCCCGCTGCCCATAGGTGCCGTTGGGCACCAATCCGCCAAAGGTGGTGACGCCCTGTTCGCGCGCATAATCGACCACCCGGCCAATCGACTGGGCGGGCACATAGCCCATCAGATAGGCACCGTTTCCGGCTGCGGTCGCATCGTTGGAAAAGCTGACCACCGGCACGCCCGCGCGATGCGCAATCGGTGCCACTGCGCGCACGTCGTCCGCCAGCAACGGCCCGAGGATCAACTGATTGCCATCCGCCAGCGCCTTTTGCGCGGCCAGCGCGGCACCGGTGGCGGTGTCGTAGCTGGTGATGCGGATGCGCTCATTCTTCGAATCGAGCAGCGCCATCTGCGTGGCGTTGGCGAGACTCTGGCCGACCCCGGCATTGGGGCCGCTGAGCGGCACCAGCAGCGCGACGCGGTGGCGTTGGGTATCGGTCGGGATGCCCTGTTCGACGACGGGCTGCTGCGGCTGCACCGGGCGGGTGACCGGGGGGCGTTTTACCTGCGCGGGGCCACGCGGGACGACCGTCTGGCACCCGGCCAGCGCCACCGCCCCCGCAATCGCCGCCAACCGCAAAAGTCGTTTAAAGGCGATGGGCCGTTGCCCTGTCGTATCCCGCTCTGCCATGACCGCTCCTGATGACCCCTGATCTTTCGCCCGGCCTCTACATCGTTGCCACCCCCATCGGCAATCTCGGCGATCTTTCGCCGCGGGCCGCGCACATCCTGACGCATGCCGCCGTAATTGCCGTGGAAGACAGCCGCGTGACGGCCAAACTTCTGCATCATATCGGCGTGAAGCGGCAAATGGTTCCCTATCACGACCATAATGCCGAAGAAGTCCGCCCCGGCCTTATCGCGCGCATGGGGAGGGAGGCGGTGGCCTTGGTGTCCGATGCGGGCACGCCGCTCATCTCCGACCCCGGCTACAAGCTTGTGCGCGATGCGCGCGCGGCTGGGCATACCGTGTGGACCATTCCCGGCCCCTGTGCGGCTGTGGCGGCGCTGACGCTCGCCGGGCTGCCGACCGACCGTTTCCTGTTTCTAGGCTTCCTGCCCTCCAAGGCCCAAGCACGTGCCGCCGCCATTACTGAAGTCGCCGCGATCCGCGCGACTCTGGTGCTGTACGAATCCGGTCCGCGCCTGGCCGCGCTGCTGGCCGCGCTGGCCGAAGGTCTGGGCGACCGCGAGGCTGCGGTAACCCGCGAAATCACCAAGCATTTCGAGGAAGCGGTAACCGGCACGCTGTCGCAGCTCGCCGCGCGCTATGCCGACGCACCTCCCAAAGGCGAGATCGTCGTGGTCGTCGCCCCGCCCGGCGCGCCCGAGGCCGCCAGTGCCGACGATGCCGATGCCGCCCTCACCGAAGCACTGACGCGGCTGTCGACGGGCCAGGCGGCGAGCGAAGTCGCCAAGAAACTCGGGCTCGACCGCAAGGCGCTCTATGCAAGGGCGCTGGAGTTGAAGGCGTAAAACTCCCCTCCCGCTTGCGGGAGGGGCTGGGGGAGGGCATGTTTGGTGACGTGCCGCGCTTCGAAAGCCCCTCCCCTAACCCCTCCCGTAAACGGGAGGGGAATATAAAGCGCCGCCTCGCCGAAGCCTCCGGCCGCCGCGGCGAGCGCCTCGCCGGCTGGTGGCTCCGCCTCAAAGGCTGGCGCATCCTCGCCCGCCGCGTCCGTACCCCCGCAGGCGAAGTCGATCTGATCGCCAAGAAAGGTACCCTCGTCGCCTTTGTCGAGGTCAAGCTGCGCGCCACCGCCGCCGAGCTCGATTTCGCGATCGACGAGCGCCGCCTCGCCCGCGTCGCGGCGGCGGCCGAATATCTGATGCCAAGCTATGCCGATCCGGGCGACGACATTCGCGTCGATGTCATCCTGCTCGCGCCGGGCACGCGGCCCCGCCATATCGAGAATGCCTGGATCGGGTGACTTTGGCGGCGGACGCCCCTAGAGGTCGCTCGCATCCAAACCCGTCGCCAGCGATCGGGTATCGAGACGGAGAATCTCATGTCGCTCACCGTTGCCGTCCAGATGGACCCGATCGCGCATATCAACATTGCCGGGGATTCGACCTTCGCGTTGATGCTCACCGCGCAGCAGCGCGGGCACAGGCTGTTCCACTATAATGCCGAAGACCTGAATTATGCCGATGGCCGGGTGTGGACCAAGGCTGATCCGGTCACCGTGCAGCGCGTCGTCGGCAATCATTACAGCTTCGGCGAAGCCATCAACCTCGATCTGGGCGAGGACGCCGATGTCGTGCTGATGCGGCAGGATCCGCCCTTCGACCTCGGCTATATCACCGCGACGCATCTGCTGGAACGCATCGCGCACAAGACGCTGGTGGTGAATGACCCGGCCAGCGTGCGCAACGCACCCGAAAAGGTGTTCGTGCTCGATTTCCCGCAGTTCATGCCGCCGACGCTGGTGACGCGCAGCCTTGACGAAGCGCGCGCCTTTCTCGCGCAGCACGGCGAAATCGTCATCAAGCCGCTGCATGGCAATGGCGGCAAGGCGATCTTCAAGGTCGGGCAGGATGGCGCGAACCTGTCGGCGCTGATCGAGGTGTTCAACACCATGTGGCGGGAACCGCACATGATCCAGGCGTTCCTCCCCGCCGTTGCCAAGGGCGACAAGCGCATCGTGCTGGTCGATGGAGACGTCGCGGGCGCGATCAACCGCTTACCTGGCGAAGGCGAGATCCGCTCCAACCTCGCGGTCGGCGGGTCGGCGGTGAAGACCGAACTGACCGAGAAAGAGCGCGAAATTTGCGCGGTGCTCGGGCCGGAACTCAAAAGGCGCGGGCTGCTGTTCGTCGGCATCGATGTGATCGGCGGCGAGTGGCTGACCGAAATCAACGTCACCTCCCCCACCGGCATCGTCGCGATCGAACGCTTCGACGGCACCGATGTCGCCGCCCTGATCTGGGATGCGATCGAGCGGAAAGTTGCGGCATAGCCATCGTCACCCCGGGCTTGTCCCGGGGTCCACCATGGTATCAGCCACCGGCCGGAGGCGCGCGGCACGGTGGATGCCGGGACGAGCCCGGCATGACGGAGTGATGCGTGACCGAATTCATCATCAACCTCACGGCGTGGGGCGGCTATTTCGGCATTTTCCTGCTGATGGTGCTGGAGAACGTGTTCCCGCCCATCCCGTCCGAAGTGATCATGGGGCTGGGCGGTATCGCGGTCGCACGCGGGCAAATGGAGATGGTTCCGCTGATCGTCGCGGGCACGGCGGGGACGGTGGTCGGCAATTATTTCTGGTACTGGATCGGCTGGCACCTCGGCTATCAGCGGCTGCGCCCGTTCGTCGATCGCTATGGCCGCTGGCTCACGCTCGATTGGGAGCACGTCCTGCAGCTCGAACGCTTTTTTCAGCGTCACGGACAATGGGTGGTGTTCGTGTTCCGCTTCATGCCCGCCTTTCGCACAATGGTGTCGCTGCCCGCGGGCATGACGCGGATGCCGCGCGCACGCTTCCTGGCCTGGACGGCGGGCGGCGCGGCGATCTGGGACACCTTTCTGGCGAGTGCAGGCTATTATCTCGGCACCAACTTCCGCGAGCTGGATGCGTTCATCGGCCCCGCGACGATGGCGACGATCGGGGCGGTCGGCGTGTTTTACGTCTGGCGTCTGCTGCGCTGGCAGCCGCGTTGCTAGGCACGCGGATGCGCGTTGCGGTACACATCCAGCAAATGCGCCGCATCGACCTGGGTATAGATTTGCGTGGAGCTGAGGCTCGCATGGCCGAGCAATTCCTGCAGCGCACGCAAATCCGCCCCGCGCCCCAGCAAATGCGTGGCGAAGCTGTGGCGAAGCGCGTGCGGCGTGGTGCAATCGGGCAAGCCGAGCCGCACGCGCGCGCGCTGCACCGCCAGCCGGACGAGGCGCGGCGATAGCGGCCCGCCCTTTGCCCCGCGAAACAGCGGCGCGTCACGCGCGGTGCCATAGGGGCTGAGTGCGACATAGGATTCGATCGCCGCCCGCACTTGCGGCAGCAGCGGCACGATCCGCGTCTTGTCGCGCTTGCCCGTCACGCTCAGCGTCGCGCCCAGCGGCAGAATTGCCCCCGTCAGCCCCAGCGCCTCGGCCACGCGCAGCCCCGCGCCATACAGCAGCAACAGCACTGCCAGATCGCGCGCACCGATCCACGGTTCGGCGGCGTCCTCCGCGACATCCTCGGCCAAAGCGACCGCCTCGTCGGGCGAAACCGGGCGCGGCACCCCCTTTTTCACGCGCGGCCCCTTCAGGCGCGGCGTCGTCCCCTCGCCCACCGCAAACGCCAGGAACCCGCGCACCGCCGACAATTCGCGCGCCGCCGAGGCATTGCCGATGCCGCCTTCGCCCCGGCGCGCGGCAAGAAAGGCGCGCAGATCGGCCGCGCTCACCTTGGCCAGCATGTCGCGCTCCACCGCCGCGCCCCAATGCGCCTGCAGAAACGTGCACAGCCGCACCGCCGTCGCCTCATACGCGCGCACGGTATGCACCGAGCGCCGCCGGTCGCGCGCGAGATGGGCGGCATAAAGGCCGGGGAGTTCGCTCATCGCTGCGGTGTAGCGCATCGAATGGGGCAGGTAAGCCCCTCGCCTTCTGCCAAGCGGCGCATGGCCCCCCTTTGCCGCACGCCCGCAACCCGCCATATGCTCCCCATGTCCCGCGCCCGCGTCCTCGTCATGAATTCCGCGCTCGGCCCGCTCGATTACCGCGTGCCGCACGGAATGCAGGTCGAGCCCGGCTCGATCGTGATCGCACCGCTCGGCCCGCGCCAGTTGGTCGGCGTGGTGTGGGAGCCGGAGCGGATGCCGTCCGATGCCGAGGTCGGCGACAATCGCTTGCGCAACCTCATCGGCGTGTTCCCCGCCGCGCCGCTAACCGCGCCTTTGCGTAGGCTGATCGAATGGACCGCCGATTATTATCTCGCGCCCCCCGCCGCCGTGGCGCGGATGGCGCTCGCCTCCAGTTCGGCGCTGGAGGGGGCGAAGACCGTCACCGAATATCGCGCGACCGGGCTGTTGCCCGACCGCGTGACGCCGCAGCGCGAGCAGGCGCTCGAACAGATCGGCACCCATCAGGGCCTGATCCGCGAACTGGCGGCGATCGGCAATGTCTCCGACGCGGTCATTCGCGGTTTGGCCAAGGTCGGCGCGCTGGAAGCGGTCGAGGTCGATATCGACAGCCCGTTCACGCTGCCCGATCCCGATTTCGCAGCGCCCGCTTTGTCACCCGACCAGCGCGCCGCCGCCGCCACGTTGGTGGCGGGCGTCACCGCGCGCGCCTTCGCGCCGACGCTGCTCGATGGCGTCACCGGCTCGGGCAAGACCGAGGTTTATTTCGAGGCGGTCGCCGCCGCGATCCGCGAGGGACGGCAGACGCTCGTGCTGCTCCCCGAAATCGCGCTGACCGAACCCTTCCTGACGCGCTTCGCCGCGCGCTTCGGGGTGAAGCCCGTCGCTTGGCACTCAGGATTGCGCCAATCGCAACGCCGCCGCGCGTGGCGCGCCATCTCCAGCGGGCAAGCGCTGGTCACCGTCGGCGCGCGCTCCTCGCTGTTCCTCCCATACGCCAATCTCGGCCTGATCGTGATCGACGAAGCGCACGAGACGAGTTTCAAGCAGGAAGAGGGCGTGCATTATCACGCCCGCGACGTGGCGGTAATGCGCGCCAAGTTCGAACAGATTCCGGTAATCCTGGCGTCCGCCACCCCCGCGATCGAAACCCGCCAGCAAGTGGCGCTCGGCCGCTATGCCGAGGTGAAATTGCCCGGCCGCTGGGGTGCCGCCGAAATGCCTGCGATCGAAGCGATCGACCTGATCGCCGAGCCGCCGGAACGCGGCCACTGGATCGCCCCCCGTCTGGTGGTGGCGATGCGTGAAACACTGGCGCGGCACGAACAATCTTTGCTGTTCCTCAACCGGCGCGGCTATGCCCCGCTGACCTTGTGCCGCACCTGCGGTCACCGCTTCCAATGCCCCAATTGCACCGCCTGGATGGTCGAGCATCGTCTGGTCCACCGCCTCGCCTGCCACCATTGCGGCCATACCGAGCCAGTCCCGACAGTTTGCCCAGAGTGCCAGAGCGAGGACAGCCTGGTCCCCGTCGGCCCCGGCGTCGAACGCATCGCCGATGAAGTAAAGGCGCTCTTCCCCGACGCGCGTACCGCCGTCATCACCTCCGACACGATCTGGTCGCCCGCCAAGGCCGCCGAATTCGTCGCGCGGATGGAGGCGCATGACATCGACATTATCGTTGGTACACAATTGGTTACCAAGGGTTATCACTTCCCCAATCTGACGCTGGTCGGCGTGATCGACGCCGATCTCGGCCTCGACGGAGGCGATCTGCGCGCGAGCGAGCGCACCTTCCAGCAAATCTGCCAGGTCGCCGGGCGCGCCGGGCGCGGTGCCAAGCCCGGCCATGTCTATATCCAGACGCACAGCCCCAAAGCGAGCGTGATGCAGGCGCTCGTCTCGGGCGATGCCGAGGCCTTTTACGCCGCCGAGACCGAGCATCGCCGCGAGGCAGGCGCGCCCCCCTTCGGCCGCTTCGCCGGGATCATCGTGTCGAGCGAAGACCAGAAGGCCGCGCTCGAAACCGCCCGGCTGATCGGCCGCAGCGCGCCGCATCATGAGGCGATGGAAGTCTACGGCCCCGCACCCGCCCCGCTGGCGATGCTGCGCGGGCGACACCGCTTCCGCTTGCTCGTCCATGCCAAGCGCGCGCTCGACGTGCAGGACATCATCCGCGACTGGCTCGGCGGACTCGACTGGCCGAGCAAGGTGCGCGTCGTCGTCGATGTTGACCCGTACAGCTTTGTATGAGGCCCCCCGTCCCTTCTGACCCGTAACGTCGCTATCGTCCTCGATTCGACGGATTTTAACCCAATGGACTGCAACGTGGCTTGACTTGCCACGCCGCGCATCTATGCCACGACGCACTGCCAGCTTTCCGTTTACGTAAATGTTACCGAGGCGGAATGACACCCAGGCCACCCTGGGCACGCAGTTCACGACCGTAAGAATACGGCGCTGGATAATAATTTCCGCCTGGTCGCGGGTGTTGGAGAGTGAAATATGTCGCTATTGATTCTTGGTGCGCTGTTAGCTGGTGCCCCCGTCGCCGCCGATACCGCCCTTGGACGGTGGAAGACCGAAACCCACAACGCCATCGTCGAGATCACACGCTGCGGCGAATCGATCTGCGGCAAGATCCTCACCTCGGATATGATCCGCAGCAATCCCGCCTTGAAAGACGCGAAGAACGCCAACGAAAAGCTGCGTTCCCGCCCGCTCCAGGGCCTGTTGATGTTGAGCGGCTTCAAGTCCGAAGCAGGCGGCGTGTGGAGCGATGGCCAAGTCTATAATGCCGAAGACGGCAAGACCTATAGCGGCAAGATCACCCCTGTCGGCACGGACCAGTTGAAGCTGCGGGGCTGCGTCTTCTTCCCGCTGTGCAAAACCCAAACCTGGACCCGCGTGCGCTAACGCCACGCCCGTTCTCTACCCCCCAACGATACTCAGGAATTTTCAATGTCGTTTCGTATCAAAGCTCCGCTGCTGGGCGCGACCGCGCTCGTCTCCGCTTTCGGCTTCCAGGGCATCGCCCATGCCGATGCCTTTTACCTGGAGGCGCAGTCCGCCATTGGCGCGGGTCGCGCCTTTTCGGGTGAAGCGGCCGATCGTGGCCCCGCGTCGCTGTGGTGGAACCCGGCGGCGATCGCCGGCATCACCGATCCCAGCGCCGCGATCAGCGCCACCGCGATCCTGCCCAAGGGCGACGTGATCGACAATGGCACGCTCATCCGCCGTCCGGGCCAGTCGTTCGTGCCGGTCGGCGGCAATGGTGTGTCGCGTGATCCGATCAGCAATGGCGTGCTGCCGAGCGGCGCATTCGCCTATCCGATCACCGATCGCATCGCGGTCGGCGTCGCGGTAACCTCGCCGTTCAGCTTCACCACCGATTACGATGCGAACAGCTGGGCACGCTATAGCGCCGACAAGACCCGCCTGCGCACGATCGACATCCAGCCTTCGATCGGCGTGAAGGTGACCGATTGGCTAAACGTGGGCGGCGCGCTCAACGTTGAATATACCGATGCTTATCTCAGCAACGCGTTGCCCAACGTGCTCGCGTCGCTGCCCGATGGCAGCCAGACGCTGAAGGGTCATGGCTGGGATTTCGGCTGGACCGCAGGCGTGCAGTTGCACAACGACGTCGTCACCGTCGGCATCAGCTACAAATCGAGCATCAAGCATACGTTGACGGGAAATCTCAACGTGTCGGGGTTGGTCGGTCCGCTCGCCGGGTCCAACACGTCGCTGTCGGGCGTGCAGGCGCAGTTCAACACGCCGGGGCAGGTGATCGTCGCCGGCCGCTTCCGCGCCACCAACGCACTGACGCTCAATGCTCAGACAGTCGCCTATAACTGGAGCAAGTTCGACGCGATCCGGCTCGGTGCACCGCTCAATGTCGCGCTGCCCGAGAACTATCGCGACAGCTTCAGCGTGGCGGGCGGCTTTGATTATGCCGTCAGCCCCAAAGCGACGCTGCGCGCCGGGCTTCAGCGCACGATCACGCCGACGCAGGACGGCCTGCGCGATGCCCGCGTGCCCGATTCGGACCGTTGGACCTATGCGGCGGGCGGCAGCTATCAGTTGAACCGGCACATGACGATCGATGCCGGTGCGAATTACGTGAAGTTCGACGACGCCACGATCGACCGCGTGACCGCAGCCTATGCCGGCACCGCCGCGCAGACGCCGATCCTTACCAACGGCCTGCTGCGCAATGCCCATGCGATCGTCCTGTCGCTTGGTGGCCGCGTAACCTTCTGACGCATCCCTCCCCCTCCGCCAGCATTGCCTGGCGGAGGGGGGATCGGAGGACCGCCTTCGCCCGAAAGGACGACGCGGATTGCGGTCATTCGGTCACTTTCCTCTGTCTTATCGCGGCCTCGGCTGGCACAGAGCGCGGACATGGTCGCCGCAATCCTGTTCCACCTTTCCCGGTCGCTTTGGCAAAGGGCATGGCCCCTTTGGGCCGCCCTCCCCACGGCGCTGCTGCTGTGCTCGCTCGCGGGACCAGCCCGTGCGGACGATATCTCCGCCACCGCCCGCGGCGTCGTGCGCGTCGTCACCATCGCGATCGTCGATGACGAAGTGGTCGGCTTCGGCCATGGCAGCGGCTTCGCGGTCGCGCCCAACCGCATCGTCACCAACGCCCATGTCGTTGAACTGCTGACGCGCTATCCCGGCAATGTCGTAATTGGCATCGTGCCGTCGGAAGGCAGCAAGAGCTATCAGGGCAAAGTGATCGCGATCGACACGGTCCATGATCTCGCGCTGATCGAATTTTCCGGAACGCCGCTTCCGCCCGTGGCGCTGTATACCGGGCTGGTGTCCGAAGGCGGGATGGTCACCGCGCTCGGCTATCCCGGCAATGTCGATCTCGCGACCGCGCGCTCGGCGGTCGATTACATCCATCCACTCTCGCCGATCCGCACCGAAGGGGTGTTCTCCGGGCGTCGGCAGATGTCGGGGACCGACGTGCTGCTGCACACAGCGGGCATCGCACGCGGCAATTCGGGCGGGCCGCTGCTGGATCCGTGCGGGCGCGTGATCGGCGTCAACTCGGCGATCACGCGGGGTGAAGAGGGCGATTCGAGCTTTGGCTTCGCGATCGCCGACAGCGAACTTGCCGCCTTCCTCACCAAGGCCAAGCAACCCTTCCAGGCGGTTGGCATGCCCTGCACCAGCATCGCCGAGATCGACAAGGCCGAGCGCGAAGCCGACGCACAAGCCTCCGCCGAGGCCGACACGGCCAAGCGCGACGCGGCCGGCAAAGCCGTGCTGGCGCGCGAGGCAGCGCTGACCGCCGCCCGCGACGCCGCTGACCGCCACCGCGAGAACGTCATGGCAATCGCAACCTTGATGCTGGTACTGGGCGCGATGGCCATTGGCGCAGGGGGCCTGCTCGACGCGCAAGCGATGCGGCGCAAGGCGATCTGGGCCTGGGCAATCGGTGGTCTGGTGATGGTTGGCGCAGTGGTCGTGTTCGAGCTGCGCCCAACCGGCACCGTCTCGCTTCCCGCCGCGACACCGGCGGCGGTCGTGCCGCTCGCCCCGACCGTGTCCTCCACCACGCCGCTCGGCAAATTGCAGTGCCGTTTCGTACCCGAGCGGAGCCGCGTCGTCTCCTCGTCCACCACCGACCTTACGCTCGACTGGGGCAAGGCCGGCTGCATGAACGGGCGCGTCCAATATGCCGAAAACGGCAGCAAGTGGGACCGCATCCTCGTTCCCGCCGAGGAACAGACCGTATCGATCTTGCAGTTCGACCCGGCGACGCTCAGCTATGTCACCACCCGCTATTTTCTGGGTGCGGCCGAGATGGACAGCGTGCGCAAGATCCGCAGCCAGGTGACGGTGAAGGCCTGTTCCGCCGACGAAGCAAGCCGCGCCAATCTCGCGACCCAACAATCCGCTATTCGCACCGCCCTGCCCGCCCAGCCCAATGAGAAGATCGTCTACCGCTGCACCCCAGCATCGGGTGCGGCGACCTCAGGCGGCTGACACGCGATCCACCCGGGCGGCAAAGCAGCCGGGTTTGGCATTGTGGACGTGGAGATACGCGACGCGCGGATCCGAGAAGAACCCATCGATCGCGGTGGCGAGCCCGCTGCCGTCGATCACATCCGCGTCCAGCATCATCCCGGCCGCATCGAACGCGCGCACCGACAACAGGCGAATCGCCAGTTGCTCGGGAATGCTGTTGACGAACACCGCCGCAGTCTCGGCCCCTTCGCGAACGAAAATCGCGTGGCACGAGCGATAGGGCGTGGCGACCGGCAGATGCTCGTAATTGAGCAACAGCACCGTCTCCCCGACCGCCGCATCCTCCAGCGTCACGCGGCACGGCGAACCGGGCGCAGCCTCCACCACCATGCGGATCGCTCCCTGCGCTGCCAGAGCCGCATCGCTCTGTCCGTAAAGGTGCCGAAAGGGCGCGGGGTCGATTCCCGCAATCACGAAGCCGCTCATTTCACCCGCTCCCGCGTCCGCAGCGCGACCTTGCGGTCAATCCCATAAGCATAGCCGCCCAGCGTCCCGTCGGTGCGCTGCGCGCGGTGGCACGGCACGATGATCGACACCGGATTGGCACCGCACGCCGTCCCCGCCGCGCGCACCGCCTTGGGGTTGCCAACCGCCGTCGCCAGCTCGGCATAGCTGCGCGTCTCGCCCAACGGGATCGCGCGCAGCGCCTGCCAGATCGCTTCCTGGAAAGCGGTGCCTTGCACGTCGAGCGGCAAATCGCGGTCGCGATCGGGCGATTCGACGCTTGCCACCACCTGCGCCGCCAGATCGGCCAGCGCGGCACCACCCGGCACGATCTCGGCATGCGGGAAGCGCGCGCGGAGCGCCGCCTCGCCCTCGTCAAACGAGACGCGGCACAACCCCTTGTCGGTCGCGGCCACCAGCATTGCGCCGAGACTGGTATCGGCCACGGTCCAGCGGATCGTTACCCCCGCCCCGCCGCGCTTCCACGCGCTCGGTGTCATGCCCAGCCGCTTGGCCCCGCCATCATAAAAGCGGCTCGGCGCGGAATAGCCTGCCTCGTAAATCGCCTCGGTCACGCTGGCGGTACGCGCCAGCGCGCGCGCCGCGCGCTGCGCCATCAGGCCGCGCGCATAGGCCGCCGGGGTCACCCCGGTCGCGCGCTTGAACAGACGGTGGAAATGATGCGGCGCATAGCCGACCTGCGCGGCGAGATCCTCAAGCGGCACCACTTCCTCGGCCCCCTCGATCAGCGCGACCGCGCGCGCCACCGCGATCCGGTCGCGCCCGACCGCGTCGGGGACACAACGCAGGCACGCCCGGAACCCCGCCGCGCGTGCCTCCTCGGGCGTGCGGTAGAAGACGATATTCTCGCGCTTCGGGTGACGCGCCGGACAGCTTGGCTTGCAATAGATGCCGGTGGTTTTCACCGCGCCGACAAAGCGCCCATCGGAATGCCGGTCGCGCGCTTCGAACGCTTTCCAGGCGGCGTCGGGATCAAGGGGGAGGGTTTCGGTCATGCGACGATATACGCATGGTCCCGATGCGCCCACATCCCGTGGCTTGCGATCAAAGCAGCGCGCTCAACCGCCATTCGCTTCGAACAGCTCCAGCGTCCGTTCCTTGGCCAGATCGGCGCTTGGCTCGTGATAATCCTTGCGGCGATCCGAATTGAAGCCGTGGCCTGCCTCATACACATAGACCGTCGCCTTGGGCCACGCCTTGGCGATCACCTTTTCGACCCCATCCATCGCGATATGGTCGTCATGGCGGCCGAAATGCAGGATGACCGGGACCTTCGGTTCCTCATCCGCCGCATCGGGGATCAAGCTGCCATAATAAGCCGAGGCGGCGGCCACATTATGCAGGCGCGTCGCCGCGAACCACGCGACCGATCCACCATAGCAATAGCCGACCACGAACACCGGCCCGCGCCCGGCCAGCGCGTCGATGCAGGTCTGCACGTCGGCAAGCGTCAGATCGAACGGGTGCAGCTCACGCGCGAGTTGCACGCTGCGGGCAAACCCCTCGCCGGTATAGTCAGCCTCGAAGCCAGGATGCTCGCGGTCGAACAGCGCGGGGGCCAGCACTTCATAACCGTCGGCGGCATATTCCTCGCACAAATCGCGGATATGGTCGGTGACGCCGAAGATCTCCTGGACCAGCACGAGCCCGCCCTTGCGTCGCCCGGTCGGCTCGGCGTGATAGACGCCGATCTCGGCACCGTCCGACATGATCTTCTTTTGCATCTGGCCGGTCATAGAATCGCTCCGCCTCACACCCCTGCGGCGCAATCGCTACCAACATTGCGACCGGCGCGAAAGCGGCGCGTCAGGCCGCGCGCACATCCGCGATCAAGCGGTTGATTTGCGTGCGGAGCCGTTCGACGCCGCCCGCCACATCCTCGGCGGTGCGGGTGACATGGTCGGCGGTGTAGCGCGAGCGTTGCGCACGGTCGCGTAGGGTCTGCATGTTGGCGGCGGCATCGGCGGTGCCATCCTCGACCTCGGCGATCGCGAGCGCGATCGCCTGCGTCATGCCGCGCTGCTGGTCGACCGCCGCCGCAACATTGGCCGAGGATTGATCCAAATCCGCCACGAGCGAATCCACCGATTCGATCGTGGCAAGGACAGTGTCGCTGGCGGTACGGACGGCGGCGAGGCGTGCCTCGATCCGGCCGGCGGCGGACTGGGTCTGGCGCGCAAGCCCCTTCACTTCGTCGGCGACGACGGCAAAGCCGCGCCCCGCCTCGCCCGCCCGCGCCGCCTCGATCGTGGCGTTGAGCGCAAGCAGATTGGTCTGCCCCGCCACCGCCGTGATCATGTCGAGCACGGTGGCGATTTCCACCACCAACGCGCCCAGCGATTCGGCGCGATCCCGCCCCTCGAGCGTGCGCGCCCGCACCGTTGCCACGCTTGCGCGCGATTCGTTGGCGGCGCGGCTGATGCGGTCGATCGCGCCGGCCAGCGCCGTTGCCGAATGTGCGATGGTGCGCGCGTTGGTCGCGCTTTGCTCGGTCAGCGCGGCAGTCGCCATCGCTTGTTCTTCGGTGGTGCCCGCCTCGCCCGCCATCGCCGCTGCCGTCTCGCGGAGCGCGGGGCCAGCCGACACCAACTGACTGACCGAAGCGCCCGCTTCCCCTTCAAACACGCGGAACAGCGCATCGAGATGCGCCGCGCGGCGGGCACGGGCGGCATCCTCGCGCCGTTCGTTCGCACTCAAGGCGTCGGCGGTGCGGCGCGCCTCTTCACTCAGGCGCCGCGCATCGGCTGAGCGTTGCCGGGCGAACGCCAGCGCGCGCGCGATTTCGCCAATCTCATCGCTGCGATCGAGCGCCGGGATAGCCACGTCGGCGCGGTCGAGCGTGATGCTGCGAGTCGCCTCCGCAATCAGGGCGAGCGGCTGCTCGACCTGGCGGGCGAGCATTCGCATCCCCCAGAAAGCGACGAGGATCGCCGCCACCGTCACCAGCGCGACCAGAATATAGACTTGGCCAAACCCGGTTTCGAGGGCGCTGCGTTCGCGCAGCGCATCCGCACGGAGATCGGCGATCAGCGTCGCGCTTGTTCCTGTCAGCGGATCGATCGCCGCGTACAACGCGCCGCTGACGAAAAAGTCGAGCTGATCGGTGCGCCCTGCCCGCAGCAGGACCAGCAGCTTGTCGAGCGCCGCGTCGGCGTCATGCCGCGCCGAATCGACCTTCGCCACCTCATCGGCCCGGCGCGTGTCCAGGTTGTGATGGACGAAGGCGTCCCAGCTCGAAGCGATTTCTGCCCGATTGGCCTCGATCGTCGCCACTGCGCCCGAAGCCGACAGATTGCCGCTGCGTACCTTGTGCGCGGTCAACAAGGCTGTGGCGTAATTGGCGTTGACGCGTTGCAGTTCGCCGATCGGATAGAGCCGGTCCATGACCAGCGTGCGGACCCCGTGGCTGGTCGCCAGCGTCGTCCCGATCAAGGCGAGTGCGAGCATCGTCTGCATGGCCAGCAACGCCCAGACGATCCGCCGCAATTGTACGCGGATGTTGCCGCGACCTGTTTGCCAACGCAAAAACAACAGGCTCAGTCGAGCCGGAAGGACGAATAGCGAGCGGGGCAGCGCGATACGGTTCATGAATCTCGCTATGGCCGCCAAGGCGCGAACAGATGGTTAAGCCAATGTTACACTTGTGTGAAATACGAACAAAACGCTGGCCAATGCGTCGGCGGACGTGGTGCGCGCTTTCGACGTCCGCCGCATGACTTGCATCGCGCCCTACCCAATGCTAACCGCCCGCCAACCCATCTGAAGGCGCATTCCCCAACGCCCTCTATTTGCATGGGGCCACCATTCGTGCCCAAGAGGACCCCAATCGCGTGGAGACATCCGGCGGTATTCAAGCAAGCTTAAGCGGACGCTATGCGACCGCGCTCTTCGAGCTTGCCCGTGACAGCAAAGCCATCGATGCGGTCGAGGCGAGCCTTGGCCGCGTTCGCGCCGCCATCGCGCAATCGAGCGAATTCGCGCAGCTGATCGGCAGCCCGGTCGTTTCGCGCGCCGACGCCGCACGCGCGGTCGCAGCGGCAGCCGAAATGATCGACGTGGACGACACCACCGCCAAATTCCTCGGCGTGCTCGCCGAGAACCGGCGGCTGTCGCAATTGCCCGCAATCATCCGCGCGTTTCGCGGCCTCGCCGCGCGGCATCGCGGCGAAACCACGGCGGAGGTGACCTCGGCACATCCGCTGACCGACGATCAGGTCGACGCGTTGAAGCTGCAATTGCGCACGCGCATCGGCACCGATGTTTCGGTCGATCTCGCGGTTGACCCCACCCTCCTCGGCGGTCTGGTTGTCCAGATCGGTTCGCAACGGATTGACTCGTCGATCCGCACCCGTCTCAATACTCTCGCGCACGCGATGAAAGGTTAAGTCATGGATATCCGCGCCGCAGAAATCTCGAAGGTCATCAAGGACCAGATCGCCAATTTCGGCACTGAAGCGCAGGTTTCGGAAACCGGCCAGGTGCTGAGCGTCGGTGACGGCATCGCCCGCATCTTCGGGCTCGACAACGTCCAGGCGGGCGAAATGGTCGAGTTCTCGAACGGCGTGCAGGGCATGGCGCTCAACCTCGAGGCCGATAACGTCGGCGTCGTGATCTTCGGCTCGGACAGCCAGATCAAGGAAGGCGATGTCGTCAAGCGCACCGGCACGATCGTCGATGTTCCCGTCGGCAAGGGCCTGTTGGGTCGCGTCGTCGATGGTCTCGGCAACCCGATCGACGGCAAGGGCCCGATCGTTTCCGACCAGCGCAGCCGCGTCGAAGTCAAGGCGCCGGGCATCATCCCGCGCCAGGGCGTCAACGAGCCGGTGCAGACCGGCCTCAAGGCAATCGATGCGCTCGTCCCCGTCGGCCGTGGCCAGCGCGAGCTGATCATCGGCGATCGCCAGACCGGCAAGTCGGCGGTCGCGATCGACACCTTCATCAACCAGAAGGCCGCGCATCAGGGCGATGACGAGAGCAAGAAGCTCTATTGCATCTATGTCGCCGTCGGCCAGAAGCGCTCGACCGTCGCGCAGCTCGTCCGCACGCTGACCGAAAACGGCGCGATGGACTATTCGATCGTCGTCGCCGCAACCGCGTCGGACCCCGCCCCGCTGCAGTTCCTCGCGCCCTACACCGGCTGCGCGATGGGCGAATATTTCCGTGACAACGGTATGCACGCCGTCATCGTCTATGACGATCTGTCGAAGCAGGCGGTTGCGTATCGCCAGATGTCGCTGCTGCTGCGTCGCCCGCCGGGCCGCGAAGCCTATCCCGGCGACGTGTTCTATCTCCACTCGCGTCTCCTCGAGCGCGCGGCGAAGATGAACGACGCCAATGGCGGCGGCTCGCTGACAGCACTCCCGATCATCGAAACGCAGGCAGGCGACGTGTCGGCCTACATCCCGACCAACGTGATCTCGATCACCGACGGCCAGATCTTCCTCGAAACCGACCTGTTCTTCGCGGGCGTCCGCCCGGCGATCAACGTCGGTCTGTCGGTGTCGCGCGTCGGCTCCGCCGCCCAGACCAAGGCGATGAAGAAGGTGTCGGGCTCGATCAAGCTCGAGCTCGCCCAGTATCGCGAAATGGCCGCCTTCGCGCAGTTCGGTTCGGACCTCGATGCTTCCACGCAGAAGCTGCTCAACCGCGGCGCGCGCCTGACCGAGCTGCTGAAGCAGGCGCAGTTCTCGCCTATGCCGTTCGAAGAGCAGACCGTGTCGATCTTCGCGGGTACGCAGGGCTTCCTCGATACCGTTCCGGTCAACGCCGTCGTCCGCTATGAACAGGCGATGCTGGCGGCGATGCGCAGCGATCACGCCGATCTCCTGAAGGACATTCGCGACAAGCGCGATCTGTCGAAGGAGACGACGGAAGCGCTGAAGACCGCGCTGGGTGCGTTTTCGAAGACGTTTGCGTAAAACCCTCCCTCTCCCCACCGGGGAGAGGGCAGACGAGCGAAGCGAAGTCGGGAGAGGGGCCGTAACGCGGACGGAAGTTTGTGGGACGGCCCCTCTCCCCGACCCTCTCCCCGGAGGGGAGAGGGAGAAGAAGGACTAGAATGGCAAGCCTCAAGGCCCTCAAGATCCGCATCGGCTCGGTGAAGTCGACGCAGAAGATCACCAAGGCGATGAAGATGGTCGCCGCCGCGAAACTGCGCCGTGCGCAGGAGGCCGCAGTCGCTGGCCGTCCCTATGCCGAGCAGCTCGAAAAGGTGATGGCGAGCCTCGCCGCCAAGGTTTCGGTCAGCGAATCGAGCCCCAAGCTGCTGGCGGGAACCGGCAAGGACCAGGTCCACCTGTTGATCGTTGCGACGTCCGAGCGTGGTCTCGCCGGTGCATTCAACTCGAACATCGTCCGCGCCGCACGCCGCAAGGCCGAAGAGCTGGAAGCTGCTGGCAAGACCGTGAAATTCTATGTGGCGGGCAAGAAGGGCCGCGTGATCAAGCGCTTCTTCCCGACGCAAATCGCCGCCGACCATGAGATGAGCCACATCAAGACCGTCGCCTTCGCCGATGCGCGCGCGATTGCAGACGATGTCATCGCGCGGTTCGAGGCGGGCGAATTCGACATCGCGCACCTGTTCTACGCCAAGTTCCAGTCGGCGTTGGTGCAGGAACCGGTCGGTCGCCAGATCATCCCGGTCGCAATCGACACCACCGCCGCTCCCGTGGCGGATGGCGGTGCTGCGGTCGAGTATGAGCCCGATGAGGAAACGATCCTCGCCGATTTGCTGCCGCGCAACGTCGCGATCCAGATATTCCGCGCGCTGCTCGAAAACGCAGCGTCGGAGCAAGGCAGCCGCATGACCGCGATGGACAATGCGACGCGCAACGCCGGCGACATGATCAATCGCCTGACGATCCAGTATAACCGTAGCCGCCAGGCCGCGATCACCACCGAGTTGGTGGAAATCATCTCCGGCGCCGAAGCGCTCAAGTAGTCGATACGAGGAAAGCATCATGGCAACCGCCCCAGACACACTCGCCCCGGCGACCACCAACAGCGTCGGCCGCATCTCGCAGGTCATCGGCGCCGTCGTCGACGTGACCTTTGAGCAGGACCGCCTGCCCGCGATTTTGAACGCGCTGGAAACCTCGAACAACGGCAACCGCCTGGTGCTCGAAGTCGCGCAGCATCTCGGTGAGAACACCGTCCGCACGATCGCGATGGACTCGACCGAGGGTCTGACGCGCGGCCAGGAAGTGACCGACACCGGCTCGCAGATCCGCGTTCCGGTTGGCCCGCAGACGCTGGGGCGCATCCTCAACGTCATCGGTGAGCCGATCGACGAGCGTGGTCCGGTCGGCCACACCGACACGATGCCGATCCACGCTCCTGCCCCGCTGTTCGTCGACCAGTCGACCGAGAGCGCGATTCTGGTGACCGGCATCAAGGTCATCGATCTGCTCGCGCCTTACGCAAAGGGCGGCAAGATCGGCCTGTTCGGCGGCGCGGGCGTTGGCAAGACCGTGCTCATCCAGGAACTGATCAACAACATCGCCAAGGGCCACGGCGGCACCTCGGTGTTCGCAGGCGTCGGCGAGCGTACCCGTGAGGGTAACGATCTGTACCACGAATTCCTCGACGCAGGCGTTATCGCCAAGGATGCCGACGGCAACCCGACCCCTGAGGGCTCGAAGGTCGCGTTGGTGTTCGGCCAGATGAACGAGCCGCCAGGCGCGCGTGCGCGCGTCGCGCTCTCGGGCCTGACGATCGCCGAATATTTCCGCGACGTCGAAGGCCAGGACGTGTTGTTCTTCGTCGACAACATCTTCCGCTTCACCCAGGCGGGTTCGGAAGTGTCGGCCCTGCTCGGCCGCATCCCGTCGGCGGTGGGCTATCAGCCGACGCTGTCGACCGACATGGGCGCGCTGCAGGAGCGTATCACCTCGACCAACAAGGGCTCGATCACCTCGGTGCAGGCGATCTACGTTCCGGCCGACGATTTGACCGATCCGGCTCCCGCCACCTCGTTCGCCCACTTGGACGCGACGACCAACCTCAACCGCGCGATTTCGGAGCTGGGCATTTACCCGGCGGTCGATCCGCTCGACTCGACCTCGCGCGTGCTGACCCCCGCGATCGTCGGCCAGGAGCATTACGACACCGCCCGCCGCGTCCAGGAGACGCTGCAGCGCTACAAGTCGCTGCAGGACATCATCGCCATTCTGGGCATGGACGAGCTGTCGGAAGAAGATAAGTCGATCGTGTCGCGCGCGCGCAAGATCCAGCGCTTCTTGTCGCAGCCGTTCCACGTCGCCGAAGTGTTCACCGGCATTCCGGGCAAGTTCGTCCAGGTCGAAGACACCGTGAAGTCGTTCAAGGCGGTCGTCGATGGCGAATACGATCACCTGCCCGAGAGCGCGTTCTACATGGTCGGCGGCATCGACGAAGCGATCGCCAAGGCCGAAAAGATGGCGCAGGAAGCGTAATCCAAACTCCCTCTCCCCGCTTGCGGGGAGAGGGTTGGGGAGAGGGGCAGTCACACAGGCTGGCCTATAGTCCCCACACTGCCCCTCTCCCCGACCCTCTCCCCTGAAGGGGAGAGGGAGAAGGACACAACAATGCTCCACTTCGAACTCGTCACGCCTGAAAAGCTCGTCCGCTCGGAGGACGTGTACATGGTCGTCGTCCCCGGATCGGAAGGTGATTTCGGCGTGCTGGAGGGCCATGCGCCAGTGATGTCGACCATCCGCGACGGCGCGCTATCGGTCTATCGCACCGAAAAGGGCGAACCCGAGCTGATCGCGATCGAAGGCGGTTTCGCCGAAGTGAACGCCAACGGCCTCACCGTGCTGGCGGAACGCGCCGCCTAAGTCGAGCTGCCCTGCCCTTTACGCGGCGTTAACTACACCCTGCGACATAGCGGGCCATGGATATGCTCCTTGGCCAACTCTCCCGTCCCCTGCCTCATAGCGTAAGTGCGGTGTCGGTGCGTGCGGGCTGGATCGCGCTCGCGGCCACCATTGGCGCTGCGGTGCTGCTGCGCTTCGGTCTGTTCGGCAATCCGATCGCGGGGCTGGACGAGCAGCTCTATCTGCTGGTCGGCGACCGGATGTGGCATGGGGAACTGCCCTATGTCGACATTTGGGACCGCAAGCCGCTAGGCCTGTTCGTGCTCTTTGCCGCGATCCGGCTCTTGCCGGGGAACGGATTCCTTGCTGCGCAAATGGTCGCCACGGCCTTTGCCGCCGCCACCGCCTTCCTGATCGCGTTGTTCATGCGACGGCGCGTTGGCTGGGTTCCCGCGACGATGGCGGGGATGTTCTATCTCGCGCAGCTCAACATCTTGTGGGGCGACACCACCCAAACGCCGGTGTTTTATGATCTGCTGGTGATGGCAGCGGCGATGCTGACCTTGCGCGCCAGCGACACTGCCAATGAGCGTGTGCGCACCGGCAGCGGCGTAGCGGCGATGGCGCTGATCGGCCTCGCCATCCAGATCAAGACCAATGCCGTCTTCCAGGGCGGGTTCTTCGGGGCCTGGCTAATCTGGTCGGTGTGGCGCGAGACCCGCGACCCGACCCGCATTTTGCGTCTGGCCGTGCCGATGGTGCTCGCCGCCGCGCTGCCTACCCTGGCGGCAATGCTCTCCTACGCGGCGCTCGGCCATTTCGATGCCTGGTGGCAAGCCAATGTGCTGTCAGTAATCGCCAAGGGCCGACCGACCGACCCTGCGGCGATCGACAATCTCGCGACCTCTGTCATCCTCACTTTGCCCGCCCTGGTGGTCGCGCTCCTCGGCCTATGGGCCCGCACCGAGCGCTTCCAGGTGTGGGGGCAAGAGACGCTCTTCATCCTCGGCTGGATCGCGTTCGGACTGGTCGATTTCGGCGCGATTGGCGGATATTTCCCGCATTACGCGATTCCGCTGGTGCTGGCGTGCTGCCCGTTGATCGCGCATGCCTTCGCCATTCCTCGTTTCGGCAAGGCGCTCTTCGCCACGGTGATGGCGTGGCCGCTATTTTACGCGGTCGTCGTCGCGCCCAAGATCGGCGCGATAGAGCGCGTCTATGCCGCCAATGTCGTGGCCGCACTGCCAAGCGATGTGACGACGCGCTGCTTGTTCATCTACGAGGGGCCGGTTGCTTATTATCAGCTCAGCAACGCATGCCGGGTGACGCGCTTCGCCTTCACCGCGCATCTCAGTTCGACGCGCGAGGCAAATGCGCTGGGCGTCGACCAGGCGCAGGCACTGCGCGACGCGCTGGCGCGGCGGCCTGGCACGATCATCACCATCGCGCACTCGATCTGGACCGACCGCAACCCGGCGATGGAACGACTCCTGAGCGCCACGCTGGCCCGCGATTACCATCCTACGGCTGGCCTGCCCCACCGGGTTTATACCGGCGGGCGCGACCAACTGGTGATCTGGCGGCGCAACGCCGGACGCTAAAGCCGAAACCCCGCGACCGTGGTTAGGCAATTGTAAAAGCTTGGGCGCTAGCGTCCGGGCGAACGACAAGGAACTGAGTGGCATGAGTGCATTTCGGCGCAGACCTGGATCAGCCGGACCGGGCACCCGGCCAGCCTTCGGCGTCGCGCGGCCGATGCACGGCGCGGGCGTCCGCCCCGCGACCGAGGCGGAAACCGCCAGCGATCAGTTCCCGCCGCTGCCCCTGCCGCCGCTTCCGGGCGACACCGAGCCGAGCGGCAACATGCCCGGCCTGCAAATGGACGCGATGCAGCGCCTCGCCGACCGCCAGGCTTCGTCGGGAGACGCAGGCAATTCCAAGGTTGAGGGCTTCGAAAGCTCGATCCACAAGATCAAGGAGCAAGTCCTCCCCCGCCTGCTCGAACGCGTCGATCCCGAAGCCGCTGCGACGCTCGACAAGGACGAGTTGGCCGAGGAATTCCGCCCGATTATCGGCGAAGTGCTCGCCGAGCTGAAGCTGACGCTCAACCGGCGCGAACAGTTCGCGCTCGAAAAGGTGCTGGTCGACGAATTGCTTGGCCTCGGCCCGCTCGAGGAATTGCTCGCCGATCCGAACATCACCGACATCATGGTCAACGGCCCCGAGCAGACCTATGTCGAACGCAAGGGCAAGCTCGAGCTCGCGCAGATCCAGTTTCGCGATGAGGAACATCTGTTCCAGATCGCGCAGCGCATCTGCAACTCGGTCGGCCGCCGCGTCGACCAGACCACGCCGCTCGCCGACGCCCGCCTCAAGGACGGCTCGCGCGTCAACGTGATCGTCCCGCCGCTCTCCTTGCGCGGCACCGCGATCTCGATTCGTAAGTTTTCCGCCAAGCCGATCACGCTCGACATGATGGCGGGCTTTGGCTCGATGAGCCCGAAGATGGCGACCGCGCTCAAGATCGCGGGCGCATGTCGGTTCAATGTCGTCATTTCGGGCGGTACCGGCTCGGGCAAGACGACAATGCTCAACGCTTTGTCGAAGATGATCGACCCGGGCGAGCGCGTGCTGACGATCGAGGATGCCGCCGAACTCCGCTTGCAGCAGCCGCACTGGCTGCCGCTGGAAACGCGGCCCGCCAACCTCGAGGGCCAGGGCGAGATCAGCATCCGCGATCTCGTCAAGAACGCGCTGCGTATGCGTCCGGATCGCATCATCCTCGGCGAAATCCGCGGGTCCGAGTGTTTCGACATGCTCGCCGCGATGAACACGGGGCATGACGGCTCGATGTGCACGCTCCACGCCAACTCCCCGCGCGAGGCGCTCGCGCGTATGGAGAACATGGTGATGATGTCGGACATCAAGGTGCCCAAGGAAGCGATCAGCCGCCAGATCGCCGATTCGGTCGAGATGATCATCCAGGTGAAGCGCCTGCGCGACGGTTCGCGCCGCGTCACCAACGTGACGGAAGTGATCGGCATGGAAGGCCCGGTGATCGTCACGCAGGAACTGTTCAAATTCGAATATCTGGACGAATCCGCGGACGGCAAGATCATCGGCGAATATCGCTCGATGGGCCTGCGCCCCTATACGCTGGAAAAGGCCCGCACCTTCGGCTTCGACCAGGCGTATCTTGAGGCGTGCCTCTGACCGCTAAATCGGGTATCAGTGGCGACCGATGCGTTGCCTCGTGTTTCTGTTTTTTTTGCTTTGCGCCGCCGCCCCCGATGCGCCGCCCATCACGCGTGCTCCGGCACCGCCCGCCCTCGAAACCGAAGCCCCCTGGGTTGCCTTCACGCTGACCCCCGCCGAGCAGATTTGCTTCCAGGCCGTCGTCGATGGCCATTCCGTGACGGCGATCCTCGATACAGGGGTGAGTACGTCGCTGCTGTCGCGACGGTTCGTCGATGCGGCCCGGATGCGGGTGCGGCACGGTCATGCGGCCCTCGCAATTGGCGGCACGGTCGCCACTGGCTGGGTCGATCCATCGAGCGTCACTGTGGCGGAACGTACCGTGCACAGTCCCCGCTTGATGACCGCTCCCTTGCCGCCCGCAACGACGGGACAAGCGGCGATAGACCTGTTGGTCGGCAGCGACATCATCGGGGGCTACGCGCTCGACATCGATTATGCGGCGCAGCGTTTTCGCTTGCTCCCCTCGGGCAACCTCCCCTTTGCCGGCAGTATTGCGCCGCTCCGGATTGGCGGGGAATGGTCGACCTATGTGACCGATATTCTCGTCGGCGACCACCACCTGTCTCGCATGGCGGTCGACACCGGAGACGGCAGCGCCATCACCGTTACCCAGCCAGCATGGTCCGCACTGGCCGAGAAACACCGTCCGACCAGTTCGACCATCAGCTACGGCGTTGGCGGGGCAGCGATTGTCGATCTTGCGATCGTGCCCGGAGTGCGCAGCGGGACAGCGCCGGCACGCACCGTCGAAATGCGGATCGAGCCTTCGGGCGGCTACACCGCCACGATCGGCATGAACGGGCGGATCGGGTCGGGCTTCCTGCGCCACTATCGCGTCCTGCTCGATCCCCATGCCGGGCGGATGGTGTTGCTCCCCGACTCATCGGCAGACACGCCGCCGCTGCGTTCGACCAGCGGCCTTATTCTGCGCCGCGACGACGATCGGCTGACGGTGCTACACGTCATGCGGGGCGGCCCGGCCGAGGCGGACGGTTGGCAAGCGGGCGAACAGATTTGCGCGGTCGACGGGCTTCCCGTCAGCGCCGAAGCGAGCTTGCATTGGCCGGTCGATGCCGCCGGGCGCAGCGTGAAGCTGGCAACTTGCAATGGCATGACGCGTACGCTGACGTTACGCGCCTTCTATTGAGCGAGCCTGCGCGCGTTCGTCATCGATGCGCCGCCATGATCGCACACACGACCGCCGCAATGACCGCTGCCATTTGCAGGCTTGGCCAGTTGATCCATCCAACCTTGTCGAGGTCGCGCCGCGTCCGGTGTCGCCAGTCGCCCAACCCGGCGAGCGCCGCGACGACCATCGCGCCCGCCGCCGCCACCCACCAAAGCACTGCGTCGCTCAGTCGCCGAGCTTTTCGATCTTTTCGTGCAGCCGACCGAGTTCTGCCTTCAGAGCAGCAATCTCGTCGTCCTTGCTCGCGGCGCTTGCGGCCGGTGCCAGACCAGCCGCCACCCCTGGCTTGAACGCCGCAGTCGCCGCCTCGAACATCGCCATATTCTGCTTGGCCAATTCGGCGAAAGGCGAATTGGCGAACGCGCCCTCGACCGCCGATTTGAACTGCTGCTGGTTGCGGCGGAAGCTGTCCATCGACGCTTCGAGATAGCCCGGCACCATCGCCTGCATCGAATCGCCGTACATCGCGATCAACTGGCGCAGGAATGGCACCGGCAGCATCGTCTGCCCGCGCTGTTCCTCTTCCATGATGATCTGGGTCAGGATGTTGTGCGTGATGTCCTCTTCGGACTTTGCATCCACCACCTTGAAATCCCGCCCGTCACGGGTCATCGCAGCGAGGTGCTCGAGCGTGATGTAAGAGGATGTCTCGGTATTATAGAGGCGGCGGTTCGCGTATTTTTTAATGATCACCGGGCCATCGCCCGGAATGGTCTTCTTCATGAAGAAAGGCTCCCCGCCTGTGGTTGCGCAAGTCCTATCATCATTTATTGCCGCATCGCAACACGGCCCGCGCCCATTACCTTTGTTCCTCGACATTTTGCGTGATCAGACAGCGGGTTCGCCGGAACGAAGCGCAGCGGCGCTGGCGGGCCTGCGCGCCTATCAGGACGCGGGGCGCGCGAAACCGCGCAAAGCCATGCCTGCCCGTTTTCGAAAAGGACAGGCGCGGCTACGGGACTATGGGGCCAAGGGCGCGACCGGGCGGGCGGTCATCGTCATCCCGTCGCTCATCAACCCGCCGCATATCCTCGATTTGCGGCCCGAAAGCTCGCTGTTGCGCTGGCTCGCCGGCCAGGGCCATCGGCCGTTCCTGCTCGACTGGGGAACCCAGGGCCCCAAAGCGCGCGATTTGGACGTAGACGCACATATTACTCGCGTGTTGCTCCCGCTGATTGCCAAATTTCCGGTGCCGCCAATCCTGATCGGCTATTGCCTTGGCGGCACGATGGCCCTGGCCGCGTCCTGCCTGACCGAGGTTGCCGGGCTCGCGCTGATCGCTTCGCCATGGCATTTTACCGGTTACGGCTCCGCCGCGCGTGCAGAGATCGCCGCGTTGTGGGATTCGGCCAAGCCGGCCTGCGACACGCTCGGCCTGGTGCCGATGGAGGTGCTGCAAGCGGGTTTCTGGCGACTCGACCCAGCCCGCACGATCGCGAAATATGAAGCCTTTGCCGCGTTGGAGCCGGATAGCGAAGCCGCGCGCAGCTTTATCGCGCTGGAGGATTGGGCCAATGGCGGTGCGCCCCTGCCCTTTGCAACCGGCGTGCAAATCTTCGAAAATTTCATCGCGGCGGATACGCCTGGCACCGGTGCGTGGCAGATCAGCGGGGTGACGATCGCTCCTGCCGCCCTGTCCTGCCCGGCCATCGAGTTCGTGTCGCTCAACGACCGTATCGTCCCGGCCGCCAGCGCGGCCAACTTGCGCGACCGGCGCGATCTCGGCGCAGGCCATGTCGGCATGATCGTCGGGCGCGGCGCGCGCACGCAATTGTGGGAGCCATTGTCGGACTGGCTAAAGGCGCTGCCGCTGCCTAAATAGGCCACGACACAGATCCCGGAGAGACCCCATGCAGGACATCGTCATCACCGCCGCCAAGCGGACCCCCGTCGGGAGCTTCCTGGGAGCGTTTGCCGCAACGCCTGCGCACGAACTCGGACGGATCGCGATCGAGGCAGCCCTCGCGCAGGCTGGCGTAGCGGGCGCGGATGTGTCCGAAGTCATCCTGGGCCAGGTGCTGACCGCGGCGCAGGGCCAGAACCCGGCGCGGCAGGCGTCGATGGCGGCGGGCGTGCCGAAGGAAATCCCGGCCTGGGGCGTCAATCAGGTGTGCGGTTCGGGCCTGCGCGCGGTGGCGCTGGCCGCACAGGCGATCGCTACGGGCGATTCGACGATCGTCGTAGCAGGCGGGCAGGAATCGATGTCGATGAGCGCGCACGCGCAATTGCTGCGCGCCGGGCAGAAAATGGGCGACCTCAGCTTGATCGACACGATGGTCAAGGATGGGCTGACCGATGCCTTCAACAGCTATCACATGGGCATCACCGCCGAGAATCTGGCGGAGCAATATCAGATCACCCGCGCCGCGCAGGACGACTTTGCGGTGCGATCGCAAAATCTTGCCGACGCCGCCCGCTCCTCGGGCCGCTTTCGCGACGAGATCGCGCCCGTCACCATCAAGGGCCGCAAGGGCGACACGATCGTCGCCGACGACGAATATATCCGCGCTGGTGTTACGTTGGAAAGCGTGTCCGGCCTGCGCCCCGCTTTCAAGAAGGATGGCACGGTGACCGCCGCCAATGCCTCCGGCCTCAACGACGGAGCGGCTGCGCTGGTGCTGATGAGCCGCGCCGAAGCCGAACGCCGCGGATCGCCGATCCTGGCGCGCATCGCAAGCTGGGCATCGGCCGGTGTCGACCCTTCGATCATGGGGATCGGCCCCGTCCCCGCGACTCGGCGCGCACTACAAAAAGCCGGATGGAGCATCGGTGACCTCGACTTGATCGAGGCGAACGAGGCGTTTGCGGCACAGGCGCTGTCGGTCGGCAAGGAACTCGAATGGGATGCCGAGCGCGTCAACGTGAACGGCGGCGCGATCGCCATCGGCCACCCGATCGGTGCTTCGGGCGCGCGCGTTCTGACGACGTTGCTGTACGAGATGGCCAAACGCGATGTGACCAAGGGCTTGGCGACGCTGTGTATTGGCGGCGGGATGGGGATTGCGCTGTGCGTGGAGCGATGAGGTAGCGGAGTTCGTCCCAGTTTGCGGAGGGTTGCCGCGCTCGTCATGGTGTCAACGTCAACAACAGTCCATAAAAAGGGCCGCTCCTCAAGGAGCGGCCCTTCGTTTTAGTTTTCTATAAAATCAGAAGTTTGCCTTGAAGCCTGCATAGAATTGGCGACCAGTGTTCGAGTAGATGCCGCTGCCCGACCCCGTACCGGTCAAACCGAACGGCGGATACTTGTCGAACACGTTGTCCACGCCGGCATACATTTCGAACTGCTTGTTAACTAGGAAGCCCATGCGCAGATTGTGGTAGGTAACCTCAGGATAGTAGATCTGAGGATATTGATCCGCGTTCGTTGGCGGCAAGCCATTGTAGCTGTTCTGAACTGCATAGGTAGCAGCGATCGTCTGCTTGCCGATATACTGAAACTGATAGCGGACCGAGAAACCACCTGCGGTTTGATATTGGGCCGAGAATTGCCCCTCAAGCTGCGGATCGCCGAGCGCGAACAACTGCCGGGTCGGAATGTTCGGGTTGATCGGATCCAGATAGTTGGTCTTGTCGATCACGTAGCTGAACAGCGTACGCACCGTCAGGCGCCCGCCACCACCGAACGTGTGATTATAGGCCAGATCGACGTCGACGCCTGAAGTGGTCTGCTTCGAAAAGTTCAGAGTCGATGCCAGACCAACCACCGACGGGAAGGCCCCCCCGGCAACGCGTGGATTCAGCAACGCGCAATAGGAGTTGTTGATCGTCGGTGAATCTACGCACTGGTTCACGATCGTCTGGATCGAAACGCCAGCAATCAGACTCTGAACCTTGATATCGTAATAATCGACCGTCAACGACAAGCCAGGGATCTGATGAGGTTCAAAGATCGCCCCCGCCGTGAAGCTGTTCGACTTTTCAGGCTTGAGCGCCGGGTTACCACCACTCAGGTAAGCGACAGTTTGCGAGTTCGCTATCGTGTTGGTGAAGCCGACCGGTACGCCAAGCGCAAGGCAGTTCGCTGCGCGCGTTGCCGTTCCGTTATTAATGCGTCCTGCGTCGCACGGATCAGCAATCGATGCAAAGTTTTGCGACGCTGTTGAGAACAGATCACTCTGTGTTGGGACGCGGACCGAACGTGCATAGCTACCCCGCAGTCGGACATCATTGATTGGCGCGTAATAGACAGCGCCGTTATATGTGTAAGTCGTTCCGGCCGAGGTATTATAGCTTGAAATACGCCCTGCACCCGAAAGCGTCAGTTCCTTGACGAACGGCAGATCCTTCAACAACGGAATTTCGATTTCCCCAAAGCCTTCCTTTACCGTCAGTGCAGGCGGATTGAACGGTTGGATCGCGTTGAGGAACGTGCCGCCCGACGCGGTCAGAGCATCGAATGCCGACCGCGCGGTTTCACGACGATATTCACCACCGACGTTGAATTTTACCGGCCCGCCAGGAAGTTCAAACAGTTGCGATGTGTCCCCGGTCACGTTCAGCGTAACGTCGAGCTCGGTCGCACGCGCTTGATACGACGAAGTGGTGTTGACGAACTTTAGCGCCGCCGCCGACGGCGCACCGACGCCGAACAGATTGATCGGAACGCAGTCAGGTCGGGTATTTGTTGCCGAGTTGACAGCACAGATGACCTTCGCGCCTGTAGAGTTGAGCACAAAGTTGCTTCCGCTGAACGACGCCGGCGCCAGCACGGCATCATAAGCAAGCGTAAAGCCGTCGTCGTTACCGGCAAGATCCGCGAGCTTGAGGTTGTTTAGCGAGTCATAATGCTCGTCATACTGACCGTAATTGACGGCAAGTTCGTACTTCCAGTCGTCGTTGAACGTTCCTTGCACGCCACCGACAATCCGGTACGTCTCGCGCTTGTGAAGCTCGCCTCGCCCACCAAAATCGGTATTGAAACGCGAAGTTGCGAAGCGATCGGTTGCGGGATTGACGCAGCGACCGATCGATTGAAGCGTTGCAAGCGATCCAGCGGTCAAGAAACCGTTATTGCATCGCAACTCGGGAAGACCAAGCGTGCCGGAAATCGGCGAGAAGAAGCTTGGTTGACCTTCCTGATCCGCGTAGATGCGAACGTACTTGGCCTCAACGAAAGGCTGGAACGCGTCCGAAATATCGAAATGCGCGAGGATGTTGGCCGAATAACGCTCGAGCGACGGAAGCAACTGGCCCGTGTTCATCAATGTCGAACCAAGGCCGCCAATCGTGTTCGAGCTGCCACTGCTGGGCGAGGACGCACCGAAATTGGTGGTGATGTCGCGAAAATCGAGGCTCGGATTGCTCAGGACAAGCTGCCCGGCAGAATTGAACACATACCGTTGGCCAATGCCGATACCCGGATTGCTCGCCGAGACGAAGCCCGTCGATGAGGCACGGCACCTGTTCAGATCGGCGAGCTGCGCTGCCACGGTTGGATTGCAAACCGCTGTCACGAGGCCGCCGTCCGCAATGCTGCCGTTGCGCACGCCACGGTAGAATTGGTTGTCCGGGACGCCATTGCCTGCGGCCGGCTCACCAACAGTGGTTTCAGACTGGTTGAACTGGTTGCGTCCGGAATACGCTCCGGTCAGATCGTCGCGATCGACATTATAGACGGCATTTGCCTTCGAGTATTCGAGCGCGATCGCGATGTTGCCGCGACCGTCAGCAAAGTTCTTACCAGCCGTCAAGCTGCCGAAATAGGATCCGCGATCACCTCGCGACGTGATCGACCCCTGACCCGCAATCTTGAGGCCTGAAAAATCGCGCTTGAGCACGAAATTGACAACGCCCGCGACAGCGTCCGAACCATACACCGCCGAGTTGCCGCCAGTCACAATATCGACGCGCTCGAGCAGATCATCGGGAATGGTGTTCGTATCGACGATATAGTCCCCTGGCGACGCCGTTACGTGGCGACGGCCATTGACAAGCACAAGTGTACGAGCCGTTCCAAGCCCGCGCAGATCGAGCAGGTTAAGCCCCGACGTACCGATGAAACGCTCTGAGTTCGCTTGACTGAACGTCGAGCGCAGCGCCGGCAGATTGTTCAGGGCGTCGCCAATATTGAGCGTACCCGTGCTCAATAGATCCTGAGCCGAGATCGTCGTAACCGGGACCGGTGACGACAATGTCGGACGCGCGATGCGCGATCCGGTGACGACGATTTCGCCATCATTGGAAGGATTATCGCTCGGATCACCCGTCTGGATCGTATTAGCGGCCGGCTCCACAGAATTCGTAGACGTAGATGGCGCAGTTTGCGCAAAAGTGACGCTCGGAATAGCCCCGAGAATACCGACGAGCGCAGTTGCGCTCATAAGCCGCTTAATGCTCATGAAATTTGCCCCACTTTTGGGCGAAAGCGCCCTTAGTGTCTCCGTTAAAGCGCGGAGGTTTATGGAGCGCAATACCAAGCTGAACCCAAGCTTAATTCGCAAGGCACAATTCTGTCGTTATGTTGCATGATTGTCACAAGACAGACATATCCGAGGAACAGTTTCACAACGAACAACGTATTATAAAACTTTTTATATCAATGATTTAATAGAATATGCGCTCAAACCGCGCGCCCAATCCCGTCAGCAATTCATATTGCGACATGCCCGAAGCCGCTGCAGCCGCCGGCAGATCATACTCCAGAGCCACCCAATCGCCCTCGGCGAGCGCGGGTGCCGCATCGACGCAAATCGCGGTCAGATCCATCGACACACGCCCCACCACTGGCAAGCGAGCTCCTCCAGCCACCGCAACCCCGCGATTGCTGAAGCCGCGCCAATAGCCGTCGGCATAACCGATGTTGAGGATGGCAACTTCCATTGGCAGCGCCGGGGTATAGAGCGCGTTATATCCGATCGACTCGCCCGCCGCGACGGTGCGGCGTTGCAAAATCTGGGCTTCGGGCGTCACCACCTGTCGCACGACCGCCGCCAGTTCCGCCCGCGCCACCCCGCCATACAGCGCGAGACCCGGCCGGGTGAGGTCGAACGCATAATCGGCTCCCAGCGCGATTCCAGCCGAATTGGCCAGACTCATCCGCCGCGCGGCAGTTCGCCCCTCAAGCGCGCGAAAAGCGGTCGCCTGACGTGCGTTCATCGCGCTGTCCTCATCGGCGCAGGCCAGATGGCTGAGCAGCGTATCGATCTGGAGGTCATCGAGCAGACCGCCTCGCACCTCCTCGGGCGCGACCCCGAGCCGGTTGATGCCGGTGTCGACCATCACGTCGCAACGCCCGCCCCCGGCATCACGCCAGCGCGCCACCTGTGCAGCGCTATTGAGCACCGGTCGGGCAATGCCACTGAGCGCCAGCGGCATGTCTTCCGCACGCACGCCGTGCAGAACCGCCACGTCGAGCCCGCAATCGGCAAGCGCTGCCGCCTCGCTCCAGCTCGCGACAAAGAAATCGCGCGTCCCCGCAGCGGCCAACCGGGTCGCGACCCCGCGTGCGCCCAGGCCATAGCCATCGGCCTTGATCGCCGCGCCGCATGCCGCCGCCCCGCTCAGACGATCGAGCGCGCGCCAGTTGGCGATCAAGGCGTCGGGATCAAGGCGGAGGCGAAGCGGTGCGGTCATCCCAGCCGGTTAGCGCTCCGCGCTACGCGGCGCTAGTCCGCGCTCGCCGTCCCCGGCTTGCCCTCTTCGAGGCCGAACAACGTCACGACCAGCGCCATCGCCACCACGACCACGGTGTACCACAAACCCGAATAGGGATTGCCGGTATGGACAACGATCATCTGACTGATCAGCGGCAGGAACCCGCCGAAATAGCCGGTGCCAATATGATAGGGGATCGACATCGAGCTATAGCGAATGCGCGGCGGAAACAGCTCGGTGAGCAACGCTGCGACTGGGCCATAGGTGATGCCCGACAAGGCACTGAGGGCAAGAATCGCCAGCAAAATCAGGGCAATGTTGCCCGGCTTTGGAATCACGGGCGACAGATCATAGCCTGCACGCGTGAGCGCTGCCTCAAGGCCCGCATCGCTCATGTCGTCGACACCCACGCCGCCAACAATGACCAGCGTCACCGGGGTACGCGCCTTGGCGTAAGGGATCCCCTTTTTAGCAAGATAGTCGACCAGGCGGCGACATTCACCCGACTGCTTCGTCGGGAACAGCATCGGAAACATCTCGGGCAGCACTTCATGCGAGCAGGCTGGACCCGACACCACCACAGGAGCGCGCTTCGCGGCACGCGCCAGCTCCGGATTCGCGGCACCGCCCATCACCCAGAAGATCGGAAAGATCAGCACGAGCGTGAGGGCATAGCCAAGGACGATCGGCGTCTTGCGCCCGACCTTGTCCGACAGCCATCCGAACAGCACGAAAAAGCCAAGGCCGAACAGGGCCCCCACCCCGACGATCACTTGCGCCACCGTTTCCTGCACGCGCATCGTGCCTTGCAGGAACGACAGCACGGTAAACATGGCGGTGTACCAGATCACCGTCAGCCCCGCCGCTATGCCGAACAAGGCGACGAACAGCCGCTTGAGATTGCCCTGATAGGTAAAACTCTCAACGAATGGGTTTCCGGCGCATTCGCCAGCCGCTTTCATTTGCTGGAACACCGGACTTTCCGACAGTTTTAGCCGCATCCATAGTGATCCGACGAGGAGCACGATCGAAAACAAGAAGGGCACGCGCCAGCCCCAGTCGCTCCATACCCCTGGCGACATTGCTCCCTTGGTCAGCAGCACGACGGCCAGGCTGAGGATGAACCCACCCGCTACGCTCGCCTGAATAAAGCTGGTGTAGAAGCCGCGCCTCTCCGGCGGCGAGTGCTCCGCAACATAGATTGCCGCACCGCCATATTCGCCGCCCAGCGCCAATCCTTGCAGGATGCGCAAGCCGAGCACGATGAACGGGGCTCCAAGGCCGATCACCGCAGCCGAGGGCACCAGTCCGACGCCCGCCGTGGCGAGGCCCATCACCGTAATCGTGACAAGGAAAGTATATTTGCGGCCGAGCGTGTCGCCGAGATAGCCAAACAGGACGGCCCCAAGGGGTCGAAATCCGAACCCGACCGCAAAGCCGCCCCACGCATACAGCGTCTGCAACAATTCGCTCTGGGCCGGGAAAAACGTACGCCCGATGATGCCCGACGCCGCGAGTGTCCCGTAGATAAAAAAGTCATACCATTCGAAAACTGTGCCCAGCGACGAGGCAGCAATAATCAACTGAATGTCCTTGCGGCTGGGTATCGCCGCGGATCCTGGATCTGCAGCCCCATCCAAGAACGTCGCCATTGTCTTCCCCCAACTACCGATGCGCCCTCCGGCGAGCGGTGAGATTAGGCGGATTTATCTCTGCGGCAACCCAGCTCGGGCCGAGCTTGCCAGCCGATCCCACCAGGACCATCGTCACCCACATGGAAATGGCGTGATCCTAGGTTACCAAATGACAAATTTGTGCACCGCAACACAAATAGCACGAATAATTTATCATCATTATTGAGGAAAAGATGATCTATTCATGTTTTTTACGACAAAATGGCCTATATAAGGTCAATAGAGTGCATCTGTACCGGACAAAGAACATGAGAGTACGTTCCTTCGACCGTTTTCCGTCCACCGCCACTCAGGACAGCCGCCCTGTCCCGCCTGGAACGGGTTTTTTGATTGGCGGTCTCCTGTCCTTGGGTCTCTGGGCTGCAATCGCGGCGGTCGCCTTCGTCATATAATCGCTCCCGCCCGATCAACAGGATCGGTCTGCGAACGCCATCGCAATCCGCGCGTTGACGATCAGGTTGCCCGAGATCATCGGCGACCTTGCGGGTGGATCAAAGGACTTTAGGACGTGAAATGCGCTCGGCGGGTAGGGGGCGGCCATCCCGGAAGGGGTGCGAGGCGCGCGCTGCAACCGCTGACGCACCGCCTGATAACCGCGGCGAACAAAACCGTCTCCGAAAGCAGGCCGCTGGTACGGATACGCAACGGCGTGTTCCTCGCGAAGTAAAGCCAAAGTTGGCGTCAAAAGCAGCCCGGGCTTTTCGGTTTCGGGCTCGGCGGTGATTGGTACCACTTCATGCTGGCACGTGGCTGGCATGGCTTCCATCTCTGCATTTACAGGCTCAGCCGCCACATCGCGCACCGGCTGAAGCACATAAGGCGCGACCACCTGCTGCGTCGGGTCTGGAACCGGGATCCCACCTGCAATTATTCCCACGCGAACCCGGCCCGCCAGTTCGGCATCGAGGACCGCGCCCCATAATATCTCGGTGCCATCCGGGAGGTTTGCCCGCAGGCTCGTAATCGCCTCCTCCACTTCGAACAGAGTAAGCTCTTCTCCACCCGCAACCGTGACCAGCAGACGCCGCGCGGTTCCCGGCAGCCCCTCCAGCAAGGGATTACATAAGGCGGATCGGGCGGCGTTGGCAGCACGATCCCAACCGACGCAGCGCTCCCCAAAGCCGATCACCGCGTCCCCAGTCGATGCCAGCAGCGATCGCAAATCCGCGACACTTACCCGCTTCAGCGCAGGCTCCTCCAGGAGCAAGGCGAAATCGGTAGCGCTCTCTCCGATGATCGAGTCCGACAACCGCAGAGCGTCGCTCAATGTGGTGTCGCGACCAATGACCCCCAGCAGTTTCTGGTTGCACACCGTTACCATCACATCGACCTGCGCGCGAAAGTCAGCGGCACCCAAATCGGCGGTCCGTGCCCGGCGCTTGCCTTCAAAGGCGAACGGCTTCGTCGCCACACCAATAGTCAGGATGCCGAGGTCGCGTGCCGCTTTGGCGATGACCGGGGCGGCACCGGTTCCCGTGCCACCCCCCAGGCCCGCGGCGATGAAGCACAGCGACGCGCCTTGCAGCGCCTCGATAATCTCGGGCAAGGCTTCTTCCGCAGCCGCGCGCCCGATCTCGGGCCGACCGCCAGCACCCAGCCCAGCCGTAATTTGCCGACCAAGCTGCAAACGATTGGCCGCAGGCACCGCGCGCATCGCCTGCACATCCGTGTTCGCGCATAAAATGGTCATGCCGCAGTCCGGACGCCCCAACAGCGCGCGAACGGCATTGCCGCCCGCTCCCCCCACCCCGAACACGACCAAGCGACCGTGATCGCTCTTCGCTTGCCCACCCGTCATACCGATGCTCCAGAGAATCGCTTCACCTAATGGTGTGATGCGCGACACCTGCTCCGAACGATCATAGTTAACGATACAGTATCTTTACAGTGACAGAGAACTTGACCGCCAATAATCCTGCATTGTTACGCATCAGAAATGATGAATCATTCTTTAGTATGCAAAGTCGGATCCTGGGGCCTCCGCAACATTACGGGTAGGGTGAACCCCATAAAGTAGATCTACTCTATTCCCCGAATCGTTTTCGGAGCGTTAACCATAAGCTCGGAAGCGAGGGGCTTTAGACATGGACGAACTTTTTATGGGCAGCGCGCTTTGTGAAGTGACCGAATGGGGCGACATCCTGTTGCCACGTCGCTTCCATCAAACATTGCGGCTTCGCTCGGCCGAGCATTCGCTGTTCATTGGGCTGCACGAGGAATCGCCCTGCCTGATCGCGTTCGATCGGCTGCACGCCATGCAACGGCAATTCGAAGTCGCCGAAAAGCTGGCGGCGTCACCCGGCGGCTTCCAGGACCATCATCGCCTGCGGCGCACCTATGGGTTTGTCGACGAGGCACCGGTCGCCCCGGACGGGATGATGACGCTGCCGCGAATCATGCGCGAACGTGGCGCGATTGGGGACTTTGCCCTGCTCGTTGCCACCGGGGCTCGCTTCGAAATTTGGGACATGGCGTATGTGCTCGATCATGGCCCGTCCGATCTCGTCACGCTCGCAACGCTTTTGCGGGCCAGCCAAATTGCACATGAGGTAAACGATGTCGCCGTTATGTCACCTGCTCGGGCATCGGGCCCGACCCTCTATCCAGCACAATCAGGGGTTCGCGTTCAGTGTCTGCCAGCGTTGCAGCCGCGACATGATCCGGTCGGCAGGCGCGCCGCCCACCAGTAAATGGAAGGAAGTTCCCGAAGGATTTCGCGTGTCCCGCAAAACCCCCAAACACCAGCGCCTTGCGGCCACCCCGCCGATGATGCCACGGCCACGCTCCACCATGATCGATCTGGTGCATATCGGCGCTGCCGCCTTGTTCTGGCATCTGCGGGACATGATCGAGACGCCCCCGCTGCGCCCCGCCAAGGTGCTTCGGATACCGCTGCTCTAAGCAGTGCGGTCGAGCGCTTGCGCGATCGCATCGGCCGCGGCGTCCGCTCCGTTTTCGTCGGCCATGCATCGCGCGATTTCGGCGGCGACGGCGCTATATTTGGGGTCGCGTAACAGACACCCGATGCGCCGCGTCGCGCGCGCGGCCGAGAAGCGGTCCGCCCGCAACCGTAACCCTGCGCCCAGCCGCGCGATGCGGTGTCCGTGATCGTTCTGATCCCCCATATGCGGCACCACCAACTGCGGCTTGCCCGCGCGCAGCGCCTGGCCCGTCGTCCCGACTCCGCCATGCTGGATGATCGCAGCGGCGCTTTGGAACAGCAACGAATGCGGCGCATAGCCGCAACGCAACACATCGCCCTCGATCGTCGGCGCAGCATCCCCGCCGACCAGCAGTACCGCCCGCATCCCTAACCGCCGCGAAACCTCAGCAGCCGTATCGTAAAAGCCCCCGGCACTGTTCACGGCGAAGGAGCCGAGCGTGAAGACCAGCGGCGGCGGCCCTGCGGCGAGGAAATCCGCCAACGCCGGATCGAGCGTCTCCTCGCTTCCGCTATCGCTGTCGAAAACGGGAAAGCCGACAATCTTGGTCGACGGCGGCGCGTCGGGCGGCAACGGGGCGAGTTGCGGCGAATAACATCCCAGTTGCAAAATGGAGCGCGCGTCGGGCTCCAGCGCACGCCGCGCACCCTTGGGCGGCAAGCCGTGCTCCGCCCGCACACGATCGAACCGCCGACCGTACAGCCCATGCAGAACCCGCCGCAGCACCGTATAAGCCGTGCGGTTCCATACACGCCCAACGCGTCCGACCGGCTGATCGCGCATCATCCAGAAATCGGGCGTGCGCGGCGGATCATAAGCCGACAGCATTGCCATGGGTTGCAGGATCACGGAAATCAGCGGCAAGTTGCGCTTTTCGGCGATCATCGGTGCGGCAAACACGAAAATCGAGGCGACAATCGCCTCGGCATCCGCCGCCACCGCATCGAGCGCGCGCGTGCAATCCGAAAGGCCCGGCAACAAAACCTGTTCGAGCATGACGCGCTGATTGGCGATGACCCGCCGAACCGCCTCTTCATGGCTCAACCCCATGCGTTTCTGCACCGCATCAAAGCCGGGCAGAATCGCCACAGCCTCCAAGCCGGCGCGGCGACATTTGGCCACCTGGTCCTCGGGCACCGCCAGTACCGGGGTGAAGCCCCGTTTGCGTAGCGCCAGCCCGATCGCGATGAACGGGTGAAGATCGCCTAACGTCCCGATGGTGGTGAGAACGACTTTACGCATTGCGATCCCACTGGTCGCGTCAGCGCATCGCGTCCAGTCCCTTCCTGCTCGGGATCGTAGCATTTTTTCCGATAGAGCACGTGTTTGCTACGGGTGGGCCGGATCGCGCGCGGCCGCCAAATTGCATCGGATGACGGAGCCATGAAGCCCCTCGCTTATTGCCCTCCGCGCAAGTCCAGCCTTGCAGAAACGCGGTGCGGGCCCTATTATGTCTGAGTTATTTTTGAAAGGCCTTCCCGTGATCGATGGTTCTATTTTGATCGGTGCCGACGCTCGTCAGGCAACAACACGATTCACCACGGTAAACCCGGCCACCGGCGAATCTCTGACCCCGAGCTTTTCGTCTGCGGACCGCGACGCGGTCAACGCTGCCACGGCGTTGGCGCAGGCCGCCTTTCCGGCTTATGCCGCGACCGACCTGCCGACTCGCGCTGCCTTTCTGGAAGCGATTGCCGACAATATCGTCGCGATTGGCGACGACCTGATCGTCCGCGCGATGGCCGAAAGCGGCCTCCCCCGTGCGCGCCTGGAGGGCGAGCGTGGCCGTACCGTCGGCCAGCTCAAGCTGTTCGCGCAAGTGGTGCGCCAGGGCGACTGGCTCGACGCGACGATCGACCCCGCGTTGCCTGATCGCGCCCCCTTGCCCCGCCCCGACTTGCGCCGCATCAACGTGCCCGTCGGCCCGGTCGCGGTGTTCGGAGCCTCCAACTTCCCGCTCGCTTTCTCCGTTGCGGGCGGCGATACCGCCTCGGCACTGGCGGCCGGCTGTCCGGTGATCGTGAAGGGCCATCCGGCGCATCCCGGCACCGGTGAATTGGTAGCACGCGCCATTGCCGCTGCGGTCGCATCGAGCGGCCTGCCCGCCGGTGTCTTCTCGTATCTGCCGGGCGACACCAATGATCTGGGCGGCGCACTCGTCGCCGACCCGCGCGTACAGGCGGTCGGCTTTACCGGCTCGCGCGGCGGCGGCCTCGCGCTGATGCGGATCGCCGCCGAGCGTGCGCAGCCGATCCCGGTCTATGCCGAGATGTCGAGCATCAACCCGGTGGTCGTGTTCCCCGCCGCGCTTGCCGCGCGCGGACCGGAGATCGCCGCCGGTTTCGTCCAGTCGCTGACGATGGGCGCAGGCCAGTTCTGCACCAATCCCGGCCTGATCCTCGCGCTCGACAGCCCCGAACTCGATGCCTTCGTCGCGGAAGCGGGAAAGCTGCTTTCGGGCACCCAGCCGCTGACGATGCTGACCCCCGGCATCCATGCCAGCTTCGACAAGGGCGTCGAAGCGCTCGCTACGCATGACGCGGTGCGCACCATCGCGCGCGGCTGCCCCAGCGCCGGACCAAACCAGGCGGTTGGTGCCCTGTTCGAAACCGACGCCAGCCATTTCCTGGCCGACCGCGCGCTCGGCCATGAAGTCTTCGGTTCGTCGTCGATCATCGTGCGGTGCCGCGATCTGGGTGAACTCGCGCAAGTGATCGCCGGGCTTGAAGGGCAATTGACCGCGACGTTGCAATTGGATGCAGCCGACGAGGCCGCTGCCGCGACATTGATCCCCGTCCTCGCACAGCGTGTTGGCCGCATTCTGGCCAATGGCTGGCCAACCGGCGTCGAAGTGTGCCACGCCATGGTGCATGGCGGCCCCTACCCCGCCACCAGCGACGGGCGGACGACCTCGGTCGGTACGCTGGCCATCTATCGCTTCTTGCGCCCGGTTGCCTTCCAGAACCTCGCCCCGACCCTGCTCCCGATCGCGGTGCGCGACGGCAATCCGTGGGACATCGCCCGTCGGGTTGACGGACTCCGCGAAGCCTCCGCGCGATGATCGGACGCGCCCGTCAGGGTGTGCGGTGGGATATCCCCATGCCTTCCTGCCGAGCGCGTGATCCGCTAGGCTGGGTCTTCATGACCCAGCCACCGTCTCGATGATGGAAGACGACCGCGTCTTCTCGCCGCGCATTCACGGCACCATCGCGCACGATATCGGCGTGGAAATCGTCAGCGGGATGCGCAAGCCCGGCGACGTGTTCGGCGGTGAAATTGAAGCGAGCGAAGCGCTGGGCGTCTCCCGCACCGCCTATCGCGAGGCGATCCGCATCCTGGCCGCCAAGGGGCTGGTCGAAAGCCGCCCCAAGGCGGGCACGCGCGTGACGCCGCGCAGCCGCTGGAACATGCTCGACGTCGACGTACTCGCCTGGACGTTCGAGGGTGAACCCGACACCGACTTCATCATCGACCTGTTCGAATTGCGCGGCGTGATCGAGCCTGCCGCCGCCGCCTTTGCCGCCGCGCGCCGCACCGATGCCGATCTGGCCGAGATGCGATCGGCGCTCGATGCGATGAAGCATTATGGGCTGGCGGATGCGCGCGGCCAGAGCGCCGACCAGCAGTTCCACCGTGCGATCCTGGCGGCCGCGCGCAACACCCCGCTGGCGACGCTCGCCAATTCGGTTGGTGCGGCGGTGCGCTGGACCACCAAATTCAAGCAGCGCAAGCGCGCTTTGCCGCGCGACCCGCTGCCCGACCATGTGCGGGTGCTCGACGCAATCGCCGCCAGCGATGCAGACGCCGCGCGCGAGGCAATGGTGACGCTGCTGAAGCTCGCTCTGCGCGACATGGGGCTCGCGCAGCGCGGCTAACCCCAGCGCTCGCCGATCAGCGGCGAGCGCTGGGGTTTCCGATCAATGGTTATCGCGCGGCAGGCCGCGCGTCTGCGCGATGCGCTGATACGCCTCCGCACCCTCCAGGATCGCGCCCGAACCGAGCTGGCCGACCACGGCGCGCTGGATCTCCTGCCACGGCGTCTGCGAGGCCGGGTAGCGATAGCCACCCGCCGCCGCGAACGCCGCGCGGCGTTCCTCCAACTCCGCGTCATCGATCAGCAGATCGGCCGTGCCGCGCGTCAAGTCGATCCGCACGCGGTCGCCATCGCGCAGCAGCGCCAGCGTGCCGCCGACCGCCGCTTCGGGCGAGGCGTTGAGGATCGACGGGCTGCCGCTGGTGCCCGACTGGCGGCCGTCGCCGATGCACGGCAGCGAATGAATGCCATCGAGGATCAGATGCGCCGGCGGGCGCATGTTCACCACTTCCGCCGCGCCCGGATAGCCGACCGGCCCCGCGCCGCGCATGACCAGCAGCGTCGCGGGCGTGATGCCGGTCGAAATTTGGTCGATGCGGGCGTGATAATCCTCGGGACCATCGAACACGACCACCGGCCCTTCGAACGCCTCGGGATCGTTGGGGTTGGACAAATAGCGTTCGCGGAACTCGGGCGAAATCACGCTGGTCTTCATGATCGCGCTGTCGAACAGATTGCCGGACAGCACCACGAACCCCGCCGACGTCATCAAGGGCGTGTCGAACGGGCGGATCACATCCTCATTCTCGATCACCGCGCTGCGGCAATTATCGCCGATCGTCTTGCCGTTCACGGTCATCGCGCCCTCGGCAATCAGGCCGTGCTGGATCAACTGCGCGACCACGGCGGGGACGCCACCCGCACGATAATAATCCTCGCCCAGATATTCGCCCGCTGGCTGCAAATTGACCAATAGCGGCACGTTGAGGCCATGCTCTTCCCAGGTCTTGAGCGGGACGTCGACGCCGATATGCCGCGCAATCGCGGTGAGATGGATCGGCGCGTTGGTCGATCCGCCGATCGCAGAATTGACCGCGATCGCATTGAGAAAGGCGTCCTTGGTCAGGATGTCGGAGGGCTTGAGGTCCTCCGCCACCATCTCGACGATGCGCTTGCCGGTGTAATAGGCGCATTCCTGCCGGTCGCGATACGGTGCGGGGATCGCCGCCGATCCAGGGAGCGACATGCCCAGCGCCTCGGCCAGGCTGTTCATCGTCGTCGCGGTGCCCATCGTGTTGCAATAGCCGGTCGACGGTGCCGACGAAGCAACGAGGCGGATGAATTCGGCATCGTCAATCTCGCCCGCCGCGAGCAACTCGCGCGCCTTCCACACGATCGTGCCCGAGCCGGTGCGCTCGCCCTTGTGCCAGCCATTGAGCATCGGCCCGACCGACAGCGCGATCGCCGGGATGTTCACGGTCGCCGCCGCCATCAGGCAGGCAGGCGTGGTCTTGTCGCACCCGATCGTCAGCACAACGCCGTCGAGCGGATAACCATAGATCGTCTCGACCAGGCTGAGATAGGCAAGGTTGCGGTCCAGCCCGGCGGTCGGCCGTTTGCCGGTCTCCTGGATCGGATGGACCGGGAATTCGAGCACGATGCCGCCCGCCTCGCGAATGCCCTCGCGCACGCGCTCGGCCAGGACGAGATGGTGACGGTTGCACGGGCTGAGATCGGAGCCCGTCTGCGCGATGCCGATGATCGGCTTGCCCGAACGCAGTTCCTCCAGGCTCAACCCGAAATTGAGATACCGCTCCAGATACAGCGCGGTCATGTCGATGTTATCGGGGTTGTCGAACCATGCGCGACTGCGGAGCTTGAAGGGGGGGGAACCGGTCATTGAGATACTCCGCGTCTGGACGACTTTGTTCCCGGATATACTCAGACAATTATAAGATCAATGCGCACGCGACCAAAGTCGAACCGCAGATGGCTCCGGCACCCTCTTTAGGAAGGCGGGTCAGCTTGCATCGGACAGCAAACGCCCGCCAACGCGTCGCGCTGGCGGGCGGTCAGGGTGGCGTTGACAAGAAGCAACGTCGCCACTGTGATAGTATCCGCTCGCCAGCGCGAAAGGCTTACCCTCTCCCCTTGCCGGGATCCGGAGTGACGATCGAGTGCGGGAAGCCCCAACCCGCAAGATCGCTCGACGCGCGTGACGAACGATCCTGCGGGTGCGCCGTACAAGGCCCATGCGCTTATTGGGCGAAAAGCAGCCCCCACATGAAATCATACCCGGTATAGCCCGGGGGCGGCCCATGAGGCCCGATCGGCTCCCCGACGTTGGCCGGGCCGCCGGACGCATTGAACGAAGCGCCAGCATGGCACGAAATGCACGACGATTTCGCCATCGGGACATTCGCGTTGAGCGGCTCGATGATCGGGCTGCCGAGCAGGATCGGGTTGGTCGAGGTCCCGAACGTGCTCTGCGATCCCGTCAGGCAGTAATTGTTGAAGATAGGGGCCACATTTGCCTGGCTGAGCAAAGCGGTTGCCGCCGAAGATTTGGGGCATGCACCATATTGGCCCCACGCCTTCGCATTGGCGGGCACCGATGGGGTCGCGGCACCGAAGGAATCGTTGCATCCCGTCTGGTCGCAACGGCCCGGCGTATACGCATTTTCGAAATCAGCCCATATCCAGTCAGGAAAGCCTGGTGTCTTTACCGAGATATGCATGCTCGTCATTGCATAGGTCGTCGCTGAGCCTGAGCCGACGCTTGCGGATGAAGTATAGAAATTGCTGGTGATGAAGCTGGTTGGCTGCCCCAACCAGGTGGCCAGCGTGCTGACCGGAATCCAGTCCGCCTTCACTTCCAGCGCATTCCACGGCACCGAAACCGGCTGCTTGGTGCCGTAATATGTGCTTATCCCCGCCGACGACCACAGGCCATTCGCGACGAGATAGTTGAAGGTCGCGCGATCACGCCGCACCTCTTCGCCGACGCAGCCCCCCTTGGGAAACCCCGAGCCCGCAGCCGCCCCTGCGAGCCCCGACGGCGTGCCGCAGCCCTGTGCCGGTCCAATCACTTGGACGGCGAAATGGCCCGTGCCGCGCGTCGCCATCGCGGCGCGCATATGGGCCCGCCCGAGCAGGCTGCGCTGCAAGAGCTTGCTGCCCTTGCTGGAACTCGCGCTCGGCCAGGTCGGCACGTTGCAGCCCTTCTTAGGGGTCGAAGAACAGGGGTTCGCGACGTAAATGTCCTGATCGGACGCAAATGTTTCGTAAGTAACCTTGCCCACTGTTCCAGACGGACTGACCGCGAGAACGAATTGCTGCCATGAAACGGCGTCCGTCGAAACGGGCGGCGGCGGAATGATTTGTGCAGGTTGAGCGGGCCTTGCATGTATTCGAGAGGCGTCAGTTGCGACGATACCAATCGAAATCGTCGCTACCGCCAACGTTGAAAATATACGATATTTCTTAAAAGCGATTGTAGACATGTCACCATCTCCCCAGAATCTATTCTGACGGATACGCTTTTACCATATCGGAACACTGTATTGATAAAATAGAGTATCAAACAATCAAATATCGGTCAACGTTGAAAATATTATATCCTAATGGCTGCGTTTAGATTTTGTGATATTTTTCACAGACATTATCATTCATGTTATCTGACGGCTCAGTTCGCACAGTCTTTCGCGTACAGGAAGATATTGTCGGACAAAGAGATTCTGCACATCGTCCATTTATCGCCCATGCGGCCCTGACCGCCGGGCACCGCCTTGGTGCGTGTGCGATGCTCTTGGCACCACACCGCGCGTGAAGCGCGCCGGTGTCGGCACCGGCCCCGGCGAGGGCAGCGCCTTTTACGGACGCATTACGCGACAGCGCGCGATTCACCGGGAATTTTTACGCCGTCGCGGGCAGTGTCGCCCTCGAACAGGTGAGGCAATGCGACAGCGTTCGATGCGGGATTTCGACCTCAAGGTGCGGTTGAGCGGCGTTGGTTTCCTTCTGCTGGCGGCGCTGTGCCTTTCCGCCTTGTCGGCCGATCGGGGCAGTCCCGATGCGCAACCAAGCGGGTTCGACTTGTGTATGGCGCTTATCGCCGTCTGCTCGGGCTGTGTCGGCGCGGCCCTCGCGCTGGAGGGTCGCTGGCTATTCGAGCCGGTTTCCGATCCCCGCGCGCGCCGCAACGTGCACGGCGACGATGCGCGAGACAAAGAATGAAGGTGCATCCCCATGGCAAGGTCGGCGGTGCTGAACCGGGTTGCGCCATGTTGCCAGCCGCAGCAGCCGACGCTTTGCTGGTCGCTGCGCTGGAAACGGACATGTCGCGCGTGGGCATGGCCACCACCATGGCCTATCTCGCCATCACGCGACGCAGCCTGGCGCTGCCGCTCTATCGCGACCGATCATGACCGGACATCCCCCCGCCCGTTTTGGCTCGTCCTATGCGGGGCGAGCCTTTGTCCGGTCTGCACGGCACCGGCACCGCACGGCAATGTGCCTACCCTGCCGCGAAAAGAGCTCGGTGGATGGTCGCCGCTTCGGATTTTCGTGCGCACCTTGTCGGCTCGGCCCGGTGTATCGCGCCGAACTGCCATCAGGCGGCCCTGTGGAAATGTTGCGCGGTTTCCCAGGGCTGCACCGGTGCGAAAGAGATCGTGGGGACTAGAGGGGCGGTCGCAACCAAGATCCTTGCACCGGGGAAGGCATGCACCTCGCTGCGCGCGAATCCCATAGCGGCCGCGCGGGAAACGAAGCGGCCCTCAAGCTTGCCGCCATCATCCTGCACCAGCCAATGGCCAGCGCTATCCTGTCCCACTCTTATGACCGGGCCTCTTTGATCGGGCTCCGGGTCGTTTGGCGATGTCATGCTATGCTTCCTCACGCTAAACGCTCGCAAGATCCAATATCGCGGAAGGCCGCTGGCGCGCGACACGCACCTGTAGCGCGCCGCGCCCAGAACGCTGATCCGCGATCATGGGTTGGACGATCATGCGAACGTCGAGATAGCTTTGGGCGGCATAAAAGCTCGATATCGATTGAAAGGAATTTGCGTAGAAAGTGCGTAAAACGAGGCCTCTGCGCGGAGGCCGCCGCCTCGCCGAAGAGCGCCTTTTCAGGCGCATCAACCTGCCACGGGATTGGCTATTGGCACCCTCTTCGAAGTCGAACGCGCAGCTTCGCATTCCGGGGCGAGCACCGGGCTTATCCGAGCATGACCGTCGCGGGCACGCCGCCAACCGACGACGGCGCTACCCAGACATCAAATGCGCCGGCTTCGGCGAAGCTGCGCCGATCGGGATGGACGAACGCCAGATCGGCGCGCGACAGGGGGAATGCAACGCGCACGCTCTGCCCCGGATCGAGATCGATATGCGCGATGCCTTTCAAAGCTCGCACCGGCTGCGTGAGGCTCGCGACTTTCTGGTGAATGTATAATTGCGCGACTTCACGCATCCGCTGGTGGCCAGTGTTCGTGACCGTCGCCGACACTGTGGTCGCGGCGTCGCCCGTCAGTCTCGTAACGCTCACCTCGGTTGGCGAATAGCGCACGGTCGAATAGCCGAGCCCGTGCCCGAACGGATAGAGCGCTTCGTTCGTCACCTCCCGGTAGCGCGCTTTCCATTCCGGTGCCGCGCCCAGTTGCGGACGGCCGGTCGCGCGATGGTCATAGAAGAACGGCTCCTGCCCCGACGCTTGCGGGAAACTGACCGGCAGACGGCCCTGCGGTGCGTGATCGCCAAACACGACATCCGCCATCGCATTGCCCGTTTCCGATCCAAGGAACCATGTCGCGAGGATCGCCGGTGCCGCGCGCACTGCGCCCGTCAGTGCGAGCGCACGTCCGTGGCGCAGCAGCACGACGACCGGCTTGCCGGTCGCGGCGATCGCCTCGGCAAGCCGCAGCTGCGCCTCCGGAACCGTGATTTCGACCCGCGCCTGCGCCTCGCCCGACATGCGTGCGCTTTCGCCGATCACCAGCACGACGACGTCCGATGCCTTTGCCGCCGCCACCGCCCGTTCGATCCCGCCGGCAAGCGGCACTTCATAGTCGGAGCCGCGTTCGACCTTCAGCGGTGCATCGTGCCCCATCGCGGCGCGGAAACCCTGCTCGGGCGTGACGCAACTCTCGAAATCGGGAAAGCTCGCCCATGGCCCGGGCATGTCGCCGCGGTCCGACACGCACGGCCCGATCAGCGCGATCCGCGCAGATCGCGCGAGCGGGAGCAGGTCGCCGTCGTTCTTGAGCAGCACGATCGACTTGCGCGCGGCCTCACGCGCCAGCGCAACCGCCTGTGGCAAGCGCACGTCGCGCCGCTCGCGCGCCAGATCGAGCGAGCGATACGGGTTGTCGAACAGCCCCAGCGCCTGCTTGACGGAGAGCACGCGCCGCACCGCGGTATCGACCGTCGCCATCGAGATCCGGCCCGCCCGCACCAGCGCGGGCAGGTGCTTGTTGTACAAGCCGCTCTGCATCGAGATGTCGCACCCCGCGTTCAGCGCTTTGACCACCGCATCGGACCCGTCGGCGGCAAAGCCGTGGAGGATCATCTCTTCGTCGGCGGTATAATCCGACACGACCAGGCCCTTGAATCCCCATTCGCCCCGCAGAATGTCGGTGAGCAAGTAGCGGTTTCCGGTCGACGGCACGCCCGCGATATCGTTGAAGCTCGCCATGGTCGACAGCGCGCCGGCGTCAAACGCGGCCTTGAACGGCGGCAGATGCGTCTCGCGCAATGTCGTATCGGGGATGTCGGCGGTGTTATACTCCATACCGCCCAGCACAGCGCCATAGCCCGCGAAATGCTTCGGACAGGCCAGCACCGAATCATCCGCTGTCAGATCTTCTCCCTGAAAACCACGGACGCGCGCGGCGGCGAACTGTCGACCGAGCCAGGTGTCCTCGCCCGCGCCTTCGACGACGCGGCCCCAGCGCTGATCGCGCGCGACGTCGACCATCGGCGCGAAGACCCACTGAATACCCTTGGCGCTCGCCTCTACCGCCGCCGCACGCGCCGTGCGCCGCGCAAGCTCAGGATCGAAGCTCGCCGCTTCGCCCAACGGCACGGGGAAGGTCGTCTTCATGCCGTGAATCACGTCTCCGGCGAAGATCAGTGGAATCCCATGCGGCGACTGCTCGATGGCGACGCGCTGCAGCGCGCGTCCGTCGGCGACGCCGATGCCGTTGTATAGCCCGGTCATCCGCCCGGCGGCGATGTCCCGCTGCAGCGCGGCCATGCTCTGCGTGACCAGTCCAGGATTTAGCGGTGGCCCGTCGGTCCGCGCGGGGTCGCTGAAGATGCTGAGTTGCCCGGCCTTCTCCTCGAGGCTCATCGCCGCGATCAATCGCTCGATCCTGCTATCGAAGTACCGGATGCGCGCGTGCGCCGGTGCCAGGGCGGCGGCGATCGCCGCGGCGGATCCCCCTTTCAGCAGCGCCCGCCGAGAAACAGTTCCAGTCACACGCTTTCCCTCGCCGATCTGCGCGCCCGAATCGGTTTGGGCTGTCGCAGCACGATAAATTTCACTTGGCGGATGCACAAGAAACCGGTTACAACGCAAGTGTTGGAACCGGTTTCTTGGCGCATCGGCCAGGTTTATCGGCCGCATAATTCACCACCGTACCGCGGTGCTCGGGCGAGCAGCGCGGCGATTCGATTTGAAGACGGACAGACAAAAATAACAGGGCGGCACCGCGCCGATTAGGGGAGATGAAATGAACAAGCTGATGAAGGCGAGCCTGCGTGCGGCGCTGGCAACCACCGTTCTGGGCACCGGGACGCTCATTTTGGCCGCGCCCGCCGCCGCGCAGACCACCTCGACGGTCCAGGGACATATCGATGGTGCCGCCGCCGGCACGACGGTGACGCTGACCGACGTAAATACCGGCCATCAGGACACGACCAAGGTCGACGCCAACGGCAATTACGTCCTCGTCGGCTTGCCGCCAAGCACCTACCGCGTTTCCTCCGGCGGCCGATCGGCCGAGGTAGTGGTGCCGTTGGGTCAGGCCGTCACCGCCGATCTGCTGGCACCTGCGGACGACGCAGCGGCTCCCGGCAAGGACATCGTCGTGGTCGGATCGCGCGCGCGCGACGTCCGGACAGCGACCGTCAGCACCAACATCTCGCGGTTCCAGCTCGAAAATCTGCCGAACGGCGATCGCAACTTTCTGAATTTCGCAGCGCTCGCCCCGGGCGTCACCGTCTCCCCGCCGACGCTGGGCGGCAAGGCGCGCCAGGTCCAGGCGGGCGGCATCAATTCGGATAACACCAACACCTTCATCGACGGCATCAGCATCAAGAATCTGGTGAACCACGGTGGCACGGTCGGGCAGAACCTATCCTCGGGCAACCCCTTCCCCGCCTCCGCAGTCGACCAGTTCGACGTCCAGACGCAGAACTTCAAGGCCGAGTTCGAGCAGGCGGGCTCCGCCGTGATCTCGTCGGTCACCAAGACCGGCGGCAACAGCTTCCACGGCGAGATCTTCGGCGAGTGGCAGCCCAAGGCCTTCATCAGCCAAAATTACGATGACCGCCCCGGCCATCTCAACAACGCCACCGCGCCGTACAAACCGAAGCCCAATTTCGACACGAAATATTACGGGGCCGACCTTGGTGGTCCGATCATCAAGGACAAGCTGACCTTCTTCGTCGATTTCGAAGGCACGAAGAAGACATTCGGTGCCAACGACATCAATGTCTATAGCGGCAATCTGGCGGCGCTGGCCCCGGCGGCGCAGACGTACGCCCAAAGCGCAAGGTCGCAATATAATGGAAGCTTCCCGGCGACGTTCGACGAGAAGCTGTATTTCGGCAAGCTGACCTTCTACGCAACGCCGCAAGACACGATCAACGTCAGCGCGTTCATTCGTGACGAGTCGAATCTCCAGATCAACGGTGGCGCGACGACGGTCGAGGCATCGACCAACAATCGCAACAATGAACGCCGCTATCAGCTCACCTGGAATCACCGGGGCGAGGGCTGGCTGAACGAATTCATCTTTGCGCGCGATGCTGCCGCGAACGGTGCCATCCCCAATGTCACGGGCCCGTCCTCCGTCGTGACCTTCAATGGCGGTGCGACCACGCCCAACGTCGGCGATTCCCGCGTGCTCATTCTGGGCGGGACCAACTTCGCCCAGGACGATCACCAGTATCAGACGCTGTTCAAGGACAACGTCACCTTCTTCGGCGGCCCGCACACCGTGAAGGCCGGTATCAAGCTCAACTTCACCAAGCTGCAGCGGCTTGAGGACAATAACGGCTCGGGCACCTTCTTCTACGACGCCAATTCGTTCTTCGGCCTGGGCTCGGCGAGTACGAAGGCCCCCTATGCCGCGACCATCAACACCGCCGTCGTCAGCCCGGTTACGGCGAACAACACCGAAATCGGCGGATTCGTACAGGACGATTGGCGGCCCAACGACCATTGGTTGATCAGCGCCGGCTTGCGTTGGGACTATGAATCCAATGCGGTAAACAACGACTTCGTGACACCTGCGGGCATTGCGGCCGCGTTGCGGGCCTATCCCGGCTGGAAGGCGGCTGGCATCAACCCCGACGACTATATTTCGACGGGCCACAACCGGAAGCCCTTCCTCGGCGCGTTCCAGCCGCGCCTTGGCATTTCCTATGACGTGAAGGGCGACCGCGATCTCGTCTTCGTCCTGGGTGGCGGGCGCTATTATGACCGCTCGCTGTTCATCGACTCTGCGATCGAGACGATCAAGGACCAGTACGAATCGGTCGTCACCATCAACACGCCCCCCAATTGCACGTTGGGCACGCCACGCTGCGTGACGACGATTCCGACCAATGTCGACCAACTGCGCGCGCTCGCCGCGGCGCAAGGCGGCGAGGTGCACCTGCTCAACAACCGGACCAAGATGCCTTATTCGGATCAGGTCAACTTCGCGGTCAAGAAACGCCTTGGGGTGATCAACACGTCGGTCACCTTCGCCTATATCAAGTCGCACAACATCTATCAGGAGCTGATCGGCAACCGCAATCCGGACGGCAGCTACAGCCCGGGTGGCAATCCGGTCTATGTCTATAACGGCGTGCCCTATGCGGCCGGGATTTTCTACGGCACGGCTGCGATCAACACCGCGCCGCTGCCCGGTTATGGTAGCATCTTCATCGGCAACAGCGACGGCAAGGCCCATTATGCCGCAGTCTATCTGCAAGCCGACAAGCCCTATACCGAGCGCTCCGGCTGGGGCTTCAGCACGACGCTGACCATCTCGAGCTCGCGCTCGAACGATACCCGCAACGGTGCCTCGATCGGCGATCCGTTCAACTTCGACGCACCGACTATCGGGGCGCAGGGCTATGGTGATTCGAGCGGTCTGGAACGCTGGCGCTTTGTCGCTACCGGCACGGTCAAGCTGCCGCTCGACATCCGCGCCACCACCTTCGTCACGCTGTCGTCGGGGCCCTCTTACGGCGGCGTGCTGTGCAATATCCCCACCACCGCCCCCGGCGGCGGCGGCTGCTACACGACCAACTTCGGCATCTACCGGCCCGGCGGAATCGGATATAAGAACGTCGACTTCAACATCGCCAAGACGTTCAAGATGCAGTACGCGCATGGCCACGAGCTGACGGTCTATTTCCAGGCGCTCAACGCCTTCGACTTCGTCAACCGCAACTATTCGATGTGGGGCGGCGGGTTCCAGAACGTCGGCGGGGCAGGACCGACCGGGGCCTATGATACGGGCTCGGTCGCGAGCCAGGGGCGCAACTTCAAGGTCGGCGCGCGATATAAATTCTAACCTGAAATCCGGAACGCTTTGTCACCCCGAGGATATCCCCGGGGTGACGATGCGACCGGATCAGGCCGCGATCGGCGGTGCCTTGCAATGGCGGGCGATGAAGGCGGCGTGATCGGGCATGGCGGCGGCGACGTCAGCGGTGACGTCCGCGACATCGGCGAGAAAGTCGCTTCGCACTTCGGCCGACACCATCGCCGCATTGGGGTCGCATCCCATCGCAAACCCCTGCCCCAGCAGAACCTGGACCCAGCTTTCGACCCGAAACAGCTCGGCTGCGGCGCGTTTGTAGAAACGGCCCGACGAGGCGAATAATGCCAGCCGTTCGGCAAGGCTGTCCGGGATCGCCATGTGCTTCAGATAACGCCAATAGGGCGTGTCCTCGCGATCGGTCACCTTGTAATGTGCCACGATGAAGTCGCGCACGTCGGTAAATTCGAAATCGTGTTGGCGATTATATTCCGCGATGTCCGCTGCGGCGAAACCGCGATGCGGAAACAGGCCCAGCAGCTTGGTGATGCCGGTGTGGATCAAGTGGATGCTGGTCGATTCGAGCGGCTCGAGAAACCCCGCCGACAGGCCGATGGCGACGACGTTCTTCTCCCACGCCCGATGCCGCTTGCCCGGACGAAACCGGATGGCGCGTGGATCGGCGAGCGGCTTGCCGTCAAGATTGGCAAGAAGCAGCGCGGCCGCTTGGTCGTCGCTGATGTGCGCGCTCGAATAGACATGCCCGTTGCCGGTGCGGTGCTGAAGCGGAATCCGCCACTGCCAGCCGGCCCCGCGTGCCGTCACACGCGTATAAGGCGTCAACGGTGCCACCCGCTCGCATGGGACCGCCAGCGCACGATCGTTGAGCAGCCAGTGGTTCCAATCCTCATAGCCGACGCCGAGCGCATCGCCGATCAGCAGCGCGCGCATACCCGAACAATCGACGAACAGGTCGCCATCGACCGCACGGCCATCGTCGAGCACGAGCTGCGCAACATGGCCGCTTTCGCGATCGCGGGTCACATCCACGATCTTTCCCTCGATCCGGATGACGCCATTGGCCTCCGAACGACCACGCAAATAGCGCGCGAACAGCGACGCATCGAAATGATAGGCATAGTCCAGTCCGCCGAGCGGCGAACCCGGGCTGCGCGGATCGGGATACCTGAACTTGTTTTGCATCGCCGCGACGCAATTGAGCGCATAGGCGTCGAATGGTGCCCTCGTCTCGCAGCGCTCGCCCAGCCATAGCTGATGCGGGTGCAGCCACATAAAATCGTGGCCGATGCGACCGAAGCCGTGAAAATAGCGATCCGCGCCGCGATGCCAGTCGACGAAGTCGATCCCGAGCTTGAAGGTCGCCTGGCTTGCGCGCATCATCTCGATCTGGTCGATCCCCGCCAGATCATTGTAGGTACGGATCGATGGGATTGTCGCCTCGCCCACGCCGATGATCCCGATTTCGTCGGATTCGATCAGCCGGATCGTGTAGCTGCGGAACACGTGGGACAGCAGCGCCGCACTCATCCACCCCGCAGTCCCGCCGCCAACGATAGTGATCGTCCGTAGCGGCGCGTTAGCGTCCATGCTGCCCTCTCCCCTGCCGGTTTATGCGGCGAGCCATCCGCCAGTGAAGCCGGCGCGCTGCAACCCCAGGCGGATCGGGCCCGAGCGTCGCATCGTGCGCCAGATGAAATCCTCCTTCGCATTCGCGATCGCGCCAAGGATCGGTCCTTGATCGATACCGAGATAATTGCGCGAAACCCAACCGCGCGCCGGGTCGACGACGCCAAGCTGCACCGGCTTGTCGCTCCAGCGAAAACTCGGGTTGAAGGCGTCGTAAAAGCCGTAGTCGCCATACAGCCACGGGCCATAGCGCGCATGCATCGCCAGCGTTGCGGGAACCACGATTTCCGGCGCGAAGGCAAGCGAGCCGATTGCGGCGGTCGGCGCGATCGTGCCGTCGTCATAGCCATCGGGCTCGTCGATCGGCCCGCGCGCCGAATAGGAGCGGAAGCTGCGCTGGGTGCCCTTGAAATCATGCTCGACATCGGCCGGGCCGACACAAGCGGTCAGTCCCCAGACGTCCCGCGAATAACCGTCCCATCCCATCGGATTGCGGATCGCGTAGCTGCGCTGCGCCCAGGTTTCGCGTCGGCTGTTCTCGAAATAATCAAGCCCCGCCGCACGCATCGCGGCGTCGCGGATCCCACGGAAGTCGATCCACATTTGGCTATACTGATGCCCGAACATCGGGGCGAACGCGAGCCGACGCGTGTCGCCGCTACCGCGCCAGCACTGCGGGTAAGGCGCGCACCAGGCGTCCCAGATATTCGCCGCGACCGGGTGTGTGGGCGACCCGAGCGCGAGCAGGTTGACCATCATGCCTTCGTTATAACCATCCCAGCTGCGCGCGATGAAACCCTGGCCGGGATGCCAGCCCATCGAAATCGCCGCCGCGCCACGACGGAACCACTCCCAGTCGGCGCGGGCGTAGATCGTCCGGGCGAGACGACCGATCTCGCGCTCGTCGGGATGGTCCTGGTCGAAATATTCGGCGGCAAACAGCATGCCGAGGAACAGCATCGTGCTGTCCACCGACGACAGCTCGACATCGCCATACCGCAGGCCGCTGTCCATGTGCAGGAAGTGGTAGAAGAATCCCTGATGACCGGTAACGCCGTCGGCCGCCGGACCCTGCGGCGCGCGATCAAAGAAGCGCAGCGTCGCCAGCGTCCGCGCACGTGCGGCGGACCGGCTGATCCAGCCGCGCGCCACACCGATCGGATAGGCTGTCAGCGCAAAGCCGACCGCTGCGATGCTGCAGAAAGCGGGATTGGGCCAACTATCGGGGACCAGGCCGTTTGCGGGATTGCCAGTGTCCCAGAACCAGCGGAACGTGCGGTGTTCGAGATCGTCCAACAAGGCGGGCAGCGGAGTTGCCCCCGTCGTGCGCTTGGGCCGTCGGCCTGCCAGCGCCGCCGCCCGATCTGCCGCAAGTCCGCCGACCGCAAGGAGCGCGGTGGCGCTGAAGCAACGACGATCGATCAATTGGCCTCTCCATGCTGTGCAGGGGTGATGCATCAGCCGCGGCCCCGATGTAACCGGTTACAGATGGTGGTCAAGCGAAATGCGGATCGATCCGGGCGATGTGCTATCGCCTCGTGAATGGCAGATTCGGTTCCTCCCGCGCCACAGCTTTCCTGGCCCGCACGACTGCGTTTTGCCTCGGGCGATTTCGCCTGCAATCTGTATTGGCAGAGTTCGAGCCTCTTCCTGTTCTTCTATTATACCGACGTGCTCCATCTGGCCCCGCAGGTTGCGGGCCTGATTGCGATGCTGGGTTCGGTGTGGGACGGAATGGCCGATCTGCTGACCGGCATGTGGGTCGAGCGTGGGCGCGGCAGCTATGCCCGGACGGTCGGCCTGGGGGCTGTTCCGCTCGGCCTGGCGTTCCCACTGCTGTACCTGGCACCGCCATTTCACGGAGCGCTATTTCTCGGGGCATTGCTCGTCGCCCAGTTCGTGTTTCGCTCGCTCTACGCGCTGGTGAACATCCCTTACGCCGCGTGGAGCGTGCGGATCAGTAGCGACAGCCGCGACCGCGCAGCGATCGCGGGGCTGCGGATGGTCTTCGGCACCGTCGCCGTCGTCGTGGTGTCGCTCGCGACCGAGCGCATTTCGCTCGCCGTGTCAGGCAGCCTGACCAGCACGAAGGGGCTGCTAAGTGCCGCCGCCGTCTTCTCGCTGGTCGCGACGCCAGTGCTGCTCCATGTCGCTCGCGGCACCCCCGCCCGCGCAGGCTCGCCGCGGCGCGACAGGCCGCATGCCTCGCTGCGCGACGGCCTGCGGACGCTTGCGACCAATTACGCGTTCGTCACGCTGTGCACCGCGATGATGTGCGTCGCGGTGGCAACGACGATGATGACCCGCTCGGTGCTCTATTACTTCACCTATATCGTCCACGACGAGTCTGCGGGGACGACCGCGCTGGCGCTGATGGGTGTGGCCGGGGGCCTGACCGTGCCCTTGTGGATGGTCGTGCGACATCGGATCGGCAGCCGCGCACTGTGGCTCGGTGCCGTCGCCCTGGCGACCGTAGCCAGTATCGCCTTTGCGTTGAGCGATGATGGTGCGGCGTGGCGTGCGGACCTGTTCCTGGTGACGATGCAGGCGGCGCTCGCCGCGTTCAGCTTCGTCTTCTGGGCGATGCTGCCGGACACGGTGGAATATGGCGAATATCATGGCGGTGTCCGCGTCGAAGCACTGTCGTTCGGCGTCGCGGCGTTCCTGCAGAAGGTCTCGATCGGTGCCGCGACCGCGATCACCGGTTTTGCCTATGCCGCCATTGGCTATGCCCCCCAAGTGCCGCAAACACCGCACGTCCTTACCGGCATCCGTTGGATCATGGTCGCAGCCCCGATCATCGGCTGTATACTGTCGGCGCGCGCAATGGCGTCGAACCCGCTGCGGCGCGACACCCATCGACGGATTGTCGCGACGCTGGCGCAGCGAACAGACGCTACGCCGCCAGCGTGAAGGTACCCGAAACGCCCTCCGCTTCGGCCGATGGCGCGATCCAGACCCGGAACGCGCCTGGCTCGACCGTCGGCTTCAGGGACTCGCCGACGAAGGCCAGATCGGACCGCCGCAGCGTGAAGCTGACCTTCTCCGACTTGCCCGGTGCCAGCGACACGCGCCGATAGCCCTTGAGCTGCCGCACCGGGCGCGTGATGCTCGCCGCTATGTCGTGGATGTAGAGTTGAACCACTTCGTCCACCGCGACCTTGCCGGTGTTGGTGACGGTCGCCGAAAGCATCAGGGTACCATCCCAGGCCAGCGTGTCGCCGTGGTCAATCTCCAGTGCGGCATAGTCCACGTTCGCGTACGTCAGGCCGTGCCCGAACGGAAACAGGGCCGAATTGGGAATGCCGCGATAATGCGCCTTGAACGGCGCCAGCGGGCCGTCAGGATTGGGCCGCCCGGTCGATTTGTGCGCATAATAATAGGGCACCTGACCGGGCGCGCGCGGGAAGCTCACCGGAAGTCGTCCCGAAGGGCTGGCATGGCCGAACAGAATCTCGGCGATCGCCGCCCCCCCTTCCGAGCCGAGGAACCACGTCACCAGGATCGCAGGCGCTGCGAGCACCGCGCCATCCAGCGCCAGCGCACGGCCGTTCTTGAGCAGAACGACAATCGGCTTGCCGGTGGCCGCGACGGCTTCGGCCAGGGCCTGCTGTGCGGCGGGCACCACGATCTCGGTGCGCGCCTGTGCTTCGCCGGACATGTCTTGCCCCTCGCCGATCGCGAGCACGACGATGTCGGCCGCATGCGCGGCCGCCACCGCCGCTGCGATTCCGCCGTCGAGCGGCGTTTCGATGCCACACCCCTGCGTGACGGTGATCTGCGCCTGACGCCCGGCGAGCGCGCGCACCCCCGTCGCGAGATCGATTGCCTCAGCATCCGAGCCATAGACGTTCCACGGTCCGATCAAGTCGTGCTGCCCCGCCGCGAACGGCCCGATCAGCGCGATTTTCCGGTTTTGTGGCAGCGGCAGCAGTGCACCATCATTCTTGAGCATGACGATCGACCGCCGCGCCGACTCACGCGCCACCGACCGATGCGCAGGAGTGCCGATGCGGGCCGCTTCGCGCTGCGGATCGATGCGGCGGAAGGGATCGGCGAACAGGCCAAGCGCGACCTTGACGCGCAACACCCGGCGCACAGCCTGATCGAGCCGCGCCATCGGCACCGCGCCGGACGTCACCAGATCGGGCAGATATTTGAGATAAAGCGCGCTTTGCATGCTCATATCGACCCCGGCGAGGAACGCCAGCCGCGCCGCGTCGCGCGCATCGGCGGCAAAGCCGTGCGCGACCAGTTCCTCGTCGCCAGTATAGTCGGACACCGTCAGCCCGCTAAAGCCCCATTGGTCGCGCAACACGTCGGTCATCAGCCAGTGATTCGCGGTCGCCGGCACCCCCGCAACTTCGTTGAACGCCGCCATCACCGACAGCGCGCCGGCGTCGAGCGCCGCCTGAAACGGCGGGAAGTAGACCTCCCGCAAACTGCGCTCCGAAATGTCCACCGTATTGTAATCCAGCCCGCCCTCGGCCGCGCCATAGGCGGCGAAATGCTTGGCACAGGCCACCACGGCGTCGTTCGCGGTCAGCGCATCGCCTTGGAAACCGCGCACCCGCGCGCGCGCCATGTCCTCCCCGAGCAGCACATCCTCGCCCGCGCCCTCGACGCCACGCCCCCAGCGGGCATCGCGCGCAATGTCGACCATCGGCGCGAAGGTCCAGTCGATCCCGGCTGCAGACGCCTCGACCGCCGCGACGCGCGCGGTGCGTTCGGCAAGCGCGGGATCGAAGCTCGACGCTTCCCCAAGCGGTACCGGGAAGACGGTGCGGAAGCCGTGGATCACGTCGGCGGCGAAGATCAGCGGAATTTTCAACCGGCTGGCCATCGCCGCGCGCTGCATTTCGTGCGCCATCTTCGCACCATTGCCGTTGAACACGCCGCTTAGGCGGCCCGCCTTGGCGTCGGCGAGTTGCGACGCATACCCACCGGTCGGTGTGATCGGGTTGAGCCGATTGGCGGCTCCCCCGGCCCAGGCCGCGGCCATCAGCGTGAGCTGTCCGGCCTTCTCTTCCAGCGTCATCATGCCGATCAGGGCTTCGACTGCGGTCGGCAGAACGCCTTCGCCCAGCGTCGCGATCAAAGCCTGTGCCGGAGACGCCCGCCACGCCAGCGCAGCCGCGCCGCCAAGCATCAAGCTACGTCGCGAAACCTGCATGTTATCCACCTCAATCCTCCCGATTTCGGTCTTGGTACAGTGATGTAACCGGTTACAGCAAGAGCCTTGCCGAATTCCCCCATTCGTGGTGCAAGCGTGGCCCAACGAACGGCTGGAGATTGCTCCCCTTATGGCGCACGCCACCATCCGCGACGTCGCCCGCGCAGCGAACGTTTCTATCGCGACCGTGTCGCGCGCACTGAACGGCCACGGCAACGTCCGCGCAAACCTGCGCGAGCGGGTCCAGAGCGTGGCAGCCGCGCTCGGCTACGTGCCGCACACCGGCGCGCGAAGCCTCAGCCTCGCGCAAACCAACGCGATCGGCGTGATGCTCCCCGACCTGCACGGAGAATTCTATTCTGAAGCGCTGCGTGGCATGGACGGCGAGGCATCGGCCCGCGGGCTGCAATTGCTGCTGTCCAACATGCATGGCGACCGGCGGGGAACCGAAACGTTGCAGTTTATGCGGGGACGCGTCGACGCGCTGATCCTCATGGCCCCCGATATCGACCCCGAGCGGCTGCTGACGCATCTGCCGACAAGCTTGCCAACCGTTCTCATCAGTTGCCCGGACGTAGCGGCGGATCATCCGCAGTTCCGTATCGACAACGCCGCCGGGGCCGACGCGATGGTCGAGCATCTGATCGCTTCCGGGCGACGACGGATCGTTCATTTGTCCGGCCCCCGTGGCAACCGCGACGCCGAGGAACGCATCGCCGGCTACCGCGAGGCAATGGCCCGGCACGGCCTCAGCCCGCGAATCCTGACCGGCAATTTCGAAGAGGAAACGGGCACGGCGGCGGCACTGCAATTGATCGCGGATGCGGAACGCGCCGATGCCTTGTTCGCCGCGAACGACATGATGGCAATTGGTGCGATGGTGGCATTTCAACGCGCCGGACTGGCGGTTCCCGACGACATCGCAGTGGCGGGATTCGACGACATTCCCCTCGCGCGTTTCGTAACACCCGCGCTCAGCACGATGCGCGTCGGGATCGCCGAGATCGGTGCGGAGGCGGTATCGCGCATTGCCGCGATCCTCGCCGGTGAAACGGACACCGACGTCCGGCGCATCGTGCCCCAGATCATCGCCCGGGCCAGCACATTGGCGAAAACAGAAAAGGGCCGCCAACTCTGAGAGTTGACGGCCCTTTTAATGGTGGGCGTGGCAAGGATTGAACTTGCGACCCCTGCGATGTCAACACAGTGCTCTACCACTGAGCTACACGCCCACTTCGCCGTGGCGATGCCTAGCGAGGGGCGGCCTTTAACGAAGGCTTGGCCGTCGCGCAAGCGTCTCCTGCACGATTTAAATATTGTCGCTCACGCGTTCATGCTCGAACATGCGATCGACCTCGAGCACAAGATCCCGCAGGTGAAACGGCTTGGACAGCACGCGTGCCTGCGGCATCGTCTTGCCCGCCTTCAGCGTCACTGCGGCAAAGCCGGTGATGAACATCACCCGCAGATCCGGCAACATGTCCCCCGCCTTCTGCGCAAGTTCGATGCCGTCCATTTCCGGCATCACGATATCGGTCAGCAGCAGGTCGAAATGCTCGGTCTCCAGCAAGGGAATCGCCGCTGTGCCACGATCGACCGCCACCACTGCATAGCCGGACCGTTCAAGCGCACGAGTCAGATATTCGCGCATCACGCGATCATCTTCGGCCAGCAAAATGCGTATCATTCCAAAATCCCGCCTCGCAGCCTCGCTGCGCTTTACCATCCTTTCCTATGCGCAAAGCCCTTAATATTTTCCAGCCGGATCGCTGCGTGGCTTGTGCTACAAAGGGAGGAGATGACCGCTCCGGAATGCGCCTTCGACCGCTTTGGCGATGATCCGCCGCTCAGCCCGATCGTGCTGTCGGTACCGCATGCCGGGCGCGACTATCCACTTGCGCTACGGGCGGCGCTGCGGGTTCCCCTTGCTGCCGCAACGGTGCTGGAAGACCGCTATATCGATGCCGTGGCGCTGGCCGCGCACCGCGATGAAGCGCTGTTCGTGCAGCGTCGAGCGCGCGCCTGGATCGACCTCAACCGTTCCGAGCAGGAACGCGATCCCGCAATCGACGAAGGCGCGGCTTGGACCGCAATGCCACACGCCTCTGCCAAGCTGCGCGGCGGGCTGGGGCTCGTGCCGCGACGAGTCGCGGGGGCCGGGGAATTATGGCGGCGTCGGCTTGACGCCAATGACGTCAACGCCCGCATCCGCAACGACCACCGCCCCTATCACGCCGCGCTGGCATGCGCGCTGGCCGCAGCCCGGGCGCGCTTTGGCACCGCCGTGCTGCTCGACATCCATTCCATGCCGTCGCTCGGACCGGACCAACCAAGACTGGTCATCGGGGATCGGTTTGGGCGTAGTGCCGGTACCCGCTTCATCGCGGCAGTCGAGGCCGCGGCGCACCGACACAGTGTTAAAACCGCGCTAAACACCCCATATGCCGGGGGCCATATCCTCGATACCCACGCACGGCCCGCAAACGGGGTGCATGCCATCCAAATCGAATTCGACCGCAGCCTCTATCTCGATCCTGCAGGGGATCGCCCAGGCGATACGCTTCCGGCGGTGGCGCGAATGTTGCGGGATATGATCGACGCGCTGGCCGATGAGGCCGCAACCCCGCTATCGATTGCGGCCGAATAAAAAACCACCGCGTGCAATGCAGCACGCGGTGGCCAAGGTTCAGGGAGGAGGCACCCTGAAAGGGTGCCGCGCGGCCCCGCGAAAGGGGGGAACACGAAGCCGCGTGCAACAGATATAGGTAAGAGGTTTTCGCGCTTCAAGGGCCAAATTTCGGCCGGATCAGCGGAGCCTATTTCGGTCGCGCCAACGCCGGAATCATCCGCGTGAGCGTACCGTCGCGCAACACGAAATGGTGACGCAGCGCGGCACAGACATGGAGTACGATCAGCCCGACCATTGCATATCCAAGCAGGCCGTGCGCGCTATGGGCCGCCCCGCTGGCTGCCCGGGAAATCGGGAGCGCTGGTACGTCGAACACGCCCAACCACGAAAACGCGACGCCGACCGGCTTGCGCGATACCAGCATCCAGCCGGTGATCGGCAATGCCAACAGCAAAAGGTAAAACGCGCCGTGGGTGAGCCCGGCAACGGCGCGTTCCCACGCCGCCGATTTCGCGGGCGGCGGCGGCGGGCGATACACCAGCCGCCACGCCACCCGCGCGACCGTCAGCACCAGCACGCACAGCCCGATCGCCATGTGAAAGGGGATCGCCCCTCTCACCCCTTCCAGCAGCGAGTCATGCAACAGCCCGATCACCAGATTGACCAATACAAGCGCGGCGACGATCCAGTGCAACCAGACCGCCCCGCGCGTATAATGGTCCAGCACGATGATCGCGCTGCGCGTCATCTTAGTCGATCAGTTGCGGGACGGGGGCCTTGCCCAATTTGACCTGACGGTCGAACACCTGCGGCAGCGTCGAGAGCGAGAACAGGTGCGCGTAGAGCAACGGCAACAGGCCCGACTTCTGAATCTTGCGCAGTTGGTCGCCACGCAGTTCGTTGAGCTTTTCCTCGTTCACCATCTGGAAGCCGCGATAGATGAACGGCTTGTCATTGCCTTCGATCTGCAGCGTAACCTCGCCTTCCATCAGCAGGTCCAGTTCGCGAAGCTCGTTCATGAAGTTCGCGGTGCGCGCGCCCGCCTGCTCGAACTGCTCGTTGAAGGCGAGGATATTCTGCACGATCTCGGTCGGCTTACCGTCGGCGAACAGCGGCTCGCCCTCGTCGAACGTGCCGATCGTCTCGCCCGTCGGGTCGAAGCACAGCGACAGTTCTTCGGCATCGGGGCGCAGCCGCGCCAGCATGAAAGGATAGCGGCGCACATACGCGGGCACATAGACCTGATCTTCGGTCAGCTTGCCATCGTCGCCGATGAACACGTTGACGCCCTCGTTCAGGCCCATCAGCGCGATCGGGATCGCGTCGTCGCCGCTGGTGAAGACGATCGGCAGCGACCGCTGTGCCGCAACGAATTCATCCACCGTAATCGGAATGGCGTGCTGGCCGACCAGGAAAGTAGCCCGGTCCAGGGCGCGAAAACGGAAGGCAGCGTGCGCTTCGCTCGAAAGAGGCTCGAGCGCGTTGTAGAACAGCGGAAGGGATTGCGGCGCGCTGGCCATCAGAAATTCTCCATCGACTAAGATAAAGCACGCGGCTTGCTATGCCTGATGGCCGCTGGCTCTATGGTGCGCGCGGCGTTTCTGCAAGGCCGAGCAATTTGCCGGGATTCATCAATCCCTGCGGATCGAGGCCCGCTTTGATCGCGCGCAGCGACGCCAGGCGCGCGGGCGAGGACAAACGCTCCAATTCCGCCCGCTTCATCTGTCCGATACCGTGTTCGGCCGAAATCGAACCACCCGCTGCAACCACCAGATCATGGACGAATCGCGTTACGTGCGGCGCATCCTCCCCATACCAGCGGGTTGCGTCGGCCCCCATTGGAGCGCGGACGTGGAAATGCACGTTGCCGTCGCCCAGATGCCCGAACGCCGTGGCGTGTGTGCCGGGGAAGCGCGCCTCGGCGGCGGCGGCGGCCTCGACCATGAAACGCGGCATCGTCGCCACCGGGACCGAGATATCGTGCTGCACTGCTGGTCCGCTGGCCCGTTCAGCCGCAGACAAGGAATCGCGGATGCGCCAGAACGCTTCCGCTTGCGCTTCCGATGCTGCGATCGTCGCATCGGCAACCAGGCCATCGGCCATCGCGGCACCCAGTTCCCGCTCCAGCAATATGGCGGGCGATTCGGCTACGGCATTGGCGGTTGTCGCCTCGATCAGCACGTGCCACGCATGCTGCCCGGTCAACGGCGCACGTGTGCCGGGAATGTGGTCGAGGACCAGCGCCAGCGAATCACCCGGGATGATCTCGAAACTTTCGATCGAATCGCTTGTGCGCTCGAGCCGCCGCAGCAAAGCCAGCGCCGCCTCGGGATCGGGCACCCCGGCCCACGCCGCCGCCCGCTGCAGCACCGCCGGATAAAGGCGCACGGTCACCGCCGTGATGATGCCGAGCGTCCCCTCGGCCCCGATCAGCAGATGGTCGAGATCGTAGCCGCGATTATCCTTCTTGAGCGCAGCCAGCCCGTCGAGAATCTGCCCGTCCGGCAGCACCGCCTCGACCCCGGCAACCAGCCCGCGCATGGTGCCAAAACGCAGCACCTGCGTGCCCCCGGCATTGGTCGACGCCAATCCGCCAATCGTGGCACTGCCGCGCGCGCCAAGCGTGAGCGGAAAGCGCAAGCCATGCGCGGCGGCGGCGGCGTGGAGATCCGCCAGAATCACCCCGGCCTCCACCACCGCCAAGCCGGCGGCCGGATCAATCGACCGTATGCGATTCATCCGCCGCAAGGACAGGATCAGCGCCGACCCGTCGGAAGGGGGCGTAGCGCCGCCCACCATCGACGTGTTGCCCCCCTGCGGCACCAGCGGCACCCGATATTCCGCGGCGAGGCGCATTATATGGGCGACGCCCGCGGTACTATCCGGCGACAAAATCGCGGGAGTGCGGCCGTGAAAACGCCCGCGCCAGTCGGTCAGCCACGGCGCGATGTCCTCCGCGTCCGTCGTCACCGCCTTTGCCCCCAGTACCGCCTGGGCTGCGTGGATGACCTTTTGCTGGGCGGAGGTGGCATTGCCGGGCGGGAATGGGGCATTCATCATTCTTTTGCCCTACCATCCGCATGGTCAGACGCCAATTCATCCGGCATTCAACCATTCACGGTAACGCTGGCCTTTATCTTTATGCCCAACTTCGCCCTTCCCGCTTCATTGCTCCTTGCGCTCGCGTCGACCAGTTCGGCCGCGATGGCGCATAGCGATGGCGTTGCGCTGGCCCAGTTGACCATTCACCAACGCATCATAATCCGCATTCCACGCGTCCTCGGCGGGCCTGCGTCTCGGCGTTCGGAACCCGCACCACCCCGCGTGACTGAGAAAAAAGGGCCGAAATGCGTGGCTATGGCAGCGGTGGAGGGTGCGCTTATCTCGGGCGACGACAGCGTTGATCTGATCCTCATCGACGATACGCGATTGCGCGCGCGGTTCGACAACAAATGCCCGGCGCTCGATTTCTATTCGGGCCTTTACCTCAAGGCCACACCCGACGGCATGGTCTGCGCCGGACGAGACTCGATTCGCGCGCGATCGGGCAGCGCCTGCCGAATTGACACTTTCAAGCGTTTGATCACCAGGAACAAGTAGAACGTCCGCGTTTACCTTGACATTTCGCCCCTGATCGGCAAGCGCTTTTCAACCGTTCGCGGGCGCTTCGCCCGGGCGCTTTTTCCGGATACCGCATGACTTTTGCCGATCTCGGCCTTTCCGACGAACTCCAGCGCGCCGTCAACGAGTCCGGCTATACCGAGCCGACTCCGATCCAGGCGAGCGCGATCCCCTCTGTGCTGATGGGCAAGGACTTGGTCGCCATCGCGCAGACGGGCACGGGCAAGACCGCCGCCTTCGTGCTGCCGATGATCGATATTCTCGGTGAGGGCCGATCGCGCGCGCGGATGCCACGCTCGCTGATCCTCGAACCGACGCGCGAACTGGCCGCGCAGGTCGCCGAGAATTTCGAGAAATACGGCAAATATCACAAGCTTTCGATGGCGTTGCTGATCGGTGGCGTGTCGATGGGCGACCAGACCGCCGCGCTCGAAAAGGGGGTCGATGTCCTCATCGCGACACCGGGTCGCTTGATGGATCTGTTCGGGCGCGGGAAAATTTTGCTCACGGGCTGTTCGATGCTGGTGATCGACGAGGCCGACCGGATGCTCGACATGGGGTTCATCCCCGATATCGAGGAAATCTGCACCAAATTGCCCAAGACGCGGCAGACGTTGCTGTTCTCGGCAACGATGCCGCCGCCGATCAAGAAGCTGGCCGACAAGTTCCTCGACAATCCCAAGACGATCGAGGTCGCGCGGCCCGCGACCGCCAACGTCAACATCAAGCAGTGGCTGGTCAACGTTTCCGCCGCCAAGAAGCGCGATACACTGATCTCGCTGTTGCGGGCGGAAGACGTGCAGACCGGTATCATCTTCTCCAACCGCAAGACCACGGTGCGCGAACTAAACAAGGCGCTGCAGCGCGCGGGCTTTGCCTCGGGTGAGATCCATGGCGATATGGAGCAGGCGCAGCGCATCGCCGAGCTCGATCGTTTCAAGAAGGGCGAGATCAAGATCCTCGTCGCGTCCGACGTCGCGGCACGCGGCATCGACATCAAGGGCGTCAGCCACGTTTTCAACTATGACGCGCCGTGGCACCCCGACGATTATGTCCACCGCATCGGTCGTACCGGCCGCGCGGGCGCGACCGGCATCGCCTTCACCTTCGCGACGCCCGACGACGCCGAAAACATCCAGAACATCGAAAAACTGACCGGTCTGAAGATCGAGCGCTACGAGACCGGCACCGCCCCCGCTGCCGACGACACGCCAGAAGCGCCGCGCGAAGCTGCCCCGAAAACACGCCGCCGTCCCAAGGCTGCCGCGAAGGTCGCGGTGCCCGTCGTTGAAGCGGAGGAAGCGCCATCCGAGGTCGACCGCCCTGCCCGCCCGCCACGTCCGCCGCGCGCCGAACGCCCGGCGCGAGAGGCACGCGCACCGCGCGAAGATCGCCCCGCCCGTACCAGCCGCCCGCCGCGTAGCGCGCCCGCCGAGCGCGCAGAACCGCTGGAGCCAATCGATGCGGTCGACGATGGCGGTTGGAACGGCCCGATGCCGAACTTCCTGCTGGCCAAACTGACGCTGACCGACTGAGCGTGTCCACCGCCGCGCGGCGGTGGACACGCTATCCGGCGGTGGAGTGCGGCCGTTACGCCGCCGATGCCGGTGTCGGTGTCGGCATCAGCGCGTTATCGATCTCGTTCGCGCGCTGATAGGCAGGCCGCTCCTGCACGCGCGCAAGATAGTCCTCAAAGGCCGCGCGCTTGGGCAGCGACCCGAATTGCACGCCCCAGGCCACTTGCGACCCGGCATAGACATCCGCTGCCGTAAAGGTGTCGCCCGCGAAATAGCGATGCGCCGACACCGCCTTTTCCAACGTATCGACTGCCAGATCGTACGATCCGTACCCCGCCATGCGTTGCTGCGAATCGGTCGGCGTCACGCCAAGCGACCGGTTGGTGATCGCATGTTCGAGTGGCCCCGCCGCGAAGAACAGCCAGCGATAATAGTCCGCCCGCGCCGTCGTCGGCGGGGCCAGCCCGGCCTCGGGAAAGGCGTCGGCGAGATAGGCGCAAATCGCCGCGCATTCGGTAACAACATGCCCGTGATGGACGATCGCAGGCACTTTCCCCATCGGGTTGACCGACAAATACGGCTCCCCCTTCATCGTCGTGGCATAATCGAGCAGCACCGTTTCATAGGGTGCGCCGACTTCCTCGAGCATCCAGCGCGCGATCCGGCCGCGCGACATCGGGTTGGTGTAAAAGGTCAGGTCCGCCACGATCATTCTCCCCCAGATATCGCCCAGCGATTCTTCGGAACATTAGTGGAACGAAAGTCCCCTACCCGTCAAGATGCTGGTGCAGAAACGCGACCGTCCGCTCCCACGCCAAGTCAGCGGCGGGCTTGTTATAGCGTTCAGCCGAGGTGTCGTTGTTGAAGGCGTGATCGACGCCGTCATAGGCATATGCAGTCACGTCCTTGCCCGCCGCCTTCAACGCGGCAACCCACGGCACGCCCGTAGCGGCAACGCGCGCATCCTTGCCCGCATAATGCAGCAGCAAGGGGGCTGCGACCGCCCCCGCCTCGGCCGGATCCGGTGCCGGGCCATAATAAGCGACACCCGCCGCCAACGCGTTGCCCGCCGCCACGGCAACACGATTGACCAGCGCCCCGCCCCAGCAAAAGCCGATAATGCCAACCTTGCCGTTCGCGCCCGGCTGCGCCGACATTGCGCCGATCGTGGCGACGGCTTCCCCGGTGATCGCGGTAAGGTCAGCCTTGCCAATCATGTCGCGGGCGAGGTTCTCGTCGACGGGAGTGCCACCCTGGTCGCTCAGAAAATCGGGCGCAACCGCCTGAAAGCCGGCCAGCGCCACACGCCGGGCGACATCTTCGATATGCGGGGTCAGCCCGCGATTTTCATGCACGACAATAACGACGCCAGCGTGTTTCGCATCCTTGGGTGCCGCGAAATAGCCGGTCAATTGCTTGCCCGGCCCGATCGCATAGGGACCTTTACGCGTCACCAGCGCCGGGTCATCGGGCTGGGTGATCGAGGCAGCGGCGGGCGAGGCCGCAATCCCGGCGATCAACACTTCGGCAGCAGCGACCGATCCGACCAGGCCGACCATTTCGCGCAACAGGGCGCGGCGGTCGCGATGCTCATGCGTGAAGGCGTCGTAAATCTGGATAGCGCGATCGCGGATATCGGGCATGAGCATTCCTCAAACGATTCGCCCCCCGGCACTTCGCCAAGCTACCCCGTCAAACCGCGCGATACCACCACACACCGTCCTCGATCGTCTTCACCGCGCGCCCTTCGACCTCCAGCCGCCGGACATGCGCCAGCGCTTCGCCCGTCGCCATGCCGAGCATGTCGGGCCCGATCGCGCGCCGGAACAGCCGCCCGAAACAGTCGATCGCGCGGCGCGGTTCGGCCAGAAACACTTCCAGTTCGTCGAGCCGCTCGCGATGTTCGCGGTCCATCGCATCGAGCCGCGCGTGCAAGCCGGTGAACGGATCGCCATGTCCCGGCAGCACCAGCACATCGTCGGGCAATGCCTTCAACCGCGCGATCGAGTCGAACCATTCGCCCAGCGGATCGGCCGCAGGCTCGGTCACACCGAGCGAAACATTCGGGCTGATCCGCGGCAACACCTGGTCGCCCGAGATCAGCACCTTGCCGACGGGATCGTACAGACAGGCATGTTCGGGACTGTGCCCCGACCCGACAACCACCTGCCACTCGACCGCGCCGATCAGCCGCGTATCGCCATGCTGGATGCGGGTATAGCCGAGTGGCAGCGGCGTGACGATCCGGCGGAACCCCGCCCAGCCACGCTCGCTGGCATGGGCGATCTGCGCATCGTCCCACCCCGCGCCACGCCAAAAGGCGATCATCTCATGCGGCACCGCATCGCGCGCATCGGCGACCAGCATCCGCGCGGTCAGCCATTCGCCGCGCGTCATCACCAGCGGGCAGCCATGCGTATCGCATATCCAGCCCGCCAAACCGATATGATCGGGATGGAAATGCGTGCCGATCATCTGCGTCATCCGCACGCCCGCCAAAGGCCCCTGCCCCAAAGCCTCCCACGCCGCACGCGCCTCGGGCGTGTTCATGCCGGTATCGACCAGCGCCACGCCACCCGCATCGTCGAGCAGCCAGCAATTGACATGCTTGAGCGGTCCCGGAACGTGCAGCCGCACCCAGCCGATGCCGGGGGCCACACGCATCACCGTGCCGGGCGCTGGCTCGGCCCCGCCATACGGATAGGTCAGCCCCTTATGGCTGGTCGGGACGAAGCTCTGCTCGACCGGGACGGCCGCCTCTGCAATGGACATGCGATCGGTTAGCGCGGGGTGCCGTACCAAGTCACGCATTTCCTCAGGCAAGGAGCGTCGCCTCCTCGCCCAGCAACAGCCGCAGCACCTCGTCGGGCGATTCGAACATGATGTCCGGATTCAGCCGCGCCAGCCCGTCGCGATTGGCATAACCCCACAACACCGCGCCCGAACAGATGCCGACCTTCTTCGCCGCCACCACGTCGCGCGTCTCGTCGCCGATCGAGATGACATGCTCGATCGCCACCTTGCTCTTGCGCAACACCCGGCGATAGCGCGGTGCCTTGCCGAACAAGGATGCGCCGCATTCGAACCATTCGATCAACGCGGCATTTTCGGGGCCAAGGATGGCACGGGCATTATGCTCGGCATTGGAAGTGACCAGCGCCATGCGCACGCCATTGTCCGCCAATTGCCGCAGCAACGGCGTAACGCCCTCGAACAAGGCGATCCGGTCGGTCTGCTCGGCCAACAGGCGATGGAGGTAGCGCCCGATCTTGGGCAATTTCCAGCGCGGAATGCCGAGATGGCGGATCACCTCCCCCGAGGTGCGCCCGCGCAAGGACGCAACCTCCTCGGGGGCGACCTTGCGGAACTTGAACCGGTCGGCGAGATGATCGGCGACCGACAGGAACCAGTCCCCGCTATCGGCCAGCGTTCCGTCGAAATCGAAGATCACCAAACGATAGCGCGGATCGGACATGGTCACCTCAGCGCGATTGCGAGGAGCGGCGATGGCCGCGCTTGCCGTCATCCCCCTGGGGAACCGGTGCGCTGCGAATGGTCACCAGCTCCGCTCGTGTCGCCGCCCCGTCCTTGTTGAGGTCGAAACGGTCGAACAGGCTCGAAAACTGCGCCTGCAACTCGGCGAGCGTGATGCGGTTGTCGCCATCGCTGTCGATGGCGAACGGGCTCGGCAGCGCATTGCGATCCCCCAGCCATTTGAGCGCCCAGTCGCTATAGTCGATATAGCCGATCGAGCCCTTATGCGCGCTGTCGGCATCGGCGAAGCTGCGCGCGATACAGGCACTGAGCTCGGCGCGGGTGGTGCGCCCGTCGCCGTCACTGTCGCACGCGGCGATGAGCATTGCGGCCGGCTCGACCACGATCGTCGCGGCTGGCTGACGGGCTGGCGGGGGAGTGACGACGGGTACGGTTTGCGCCGATAGCGGTGCCGCCATCAACAGCAGCATCGCTCCGGCGCGCACGACCATCATTTCGTCAAACCCGCAAAATCGCTCTCGTTAAGATAGTGGGTATAGCTTTCCAGCCCCTTGGAAGCCGCCGGATTGGACAGCAGTTCCTTCATCGCAATCTTGCCCAGCGCGCCCCCGGCCGCTTCAAATCCGGCACGACTTCTCGCCTTGAACAGCGGACGCGCCTCCTTTGCGCAGTCGACCACCATCAATCGCGTGAAAAGCACCGCCATTTTTTTGTCGGCCTCAATCTGCCCGGCGGAATCGACCTTGATAAGATCCGCCATCTGCGGTGCCGAACTCATGGCACCTAACATCCAGCGTGCGACCGCGATTCGGTCAGCGCCGGTAGTCTTGTCGACGAAGCACTGCCCAAGCACGGTCGCCTGTTCGGCTAGCTTGGCATCATCAGGAACCGACGCTTGCGGACTCGCCGCAGCAGCCAAGGCAGCAACCATCATAAGAATCGTCATGCTTCGCTCTTCCCCGCGTTCGGCAACAACAGACTGGCATCGCCATAGCTGTAGAATCGATAGCCGTCTCGCACCGCATGGGCATAGGCCGTTTGCATCTGCTCGGTGCCCATCAACGCGCTGACCAGCATGAACAAAGTCGATCGCGGCAAGTGGAAATTGGTGACGAGGCCGTCGATACCGTTGAAGCGGTAGCCGGGCGTGATGAAGATCGCGGTGTCGCCCTCGAACGGGCGAATCACCCCGTCGGCACCGGTTGCACTCTCGATCAGGCGCAGACTGGTGGTGCCGACCGCGATCACGCGCCCGCCACGGGCGCGCACCGCGTTGAGCCGGTCGGCGGTGGCGGCATCGATGCGTCCCCATTCGGCGTGCATCTTGTGGTCGAGCGTATCGTCGGCCTTGACCGGAAGGAAGGTGCCCGCCCCGACGTGTAGCGTCAGCGTGGCGTGCTCGATGCCTGCCTCCCCAAGCTTCGCCATCAGCGCGGGCGTGAAGTGGAGCGCCGCAGTCGGAGCCGCCACCGCGCCTTTTTCGGCAGCGAACATCGTTTGATAATCGTCGGCATCCTGCGCGTCCGCCGGGCGGCGCGCGGCGATATAGGGCGGCAGCGGCATGCGTCCGGCGCGTTCCAGCAGCAATTCGACCGGCTCCTCGCCCACGAAATCGAGCGCGAAGCTACCATCCTCGCCGCGATCGCGCGCATAAGCGGTGACACCGCTGCCGAAATCGATTTCGTCGCCATCGCGCAGCCGCCGCGCATTGCGGATGAAGGCGCGCCAGCGCCGCGGCCCCTCGCGCTTGTGCAGGGTCGCACCGATCCGCGAATCGCCGCGCGTCCCCTCCAATTGCGCGGGGATCACGCGCGTGTCGTTAAACACCAGCATGTCGCCCGCGCGCAATGCGTCGGGCAGATCGCCCACATGGCGGTCGAGGAGGGCATTCCCCTCGACCACGAGCATTCGGGCGCTGTCGCGCGGCGACGCCGGGCGCAGTGCGATCCGCTCCGGCGGCAAGACGAAGTCGAACAGATCGACCTTCATGACGGTACTCCCCCCGTCGTGGCAGGTATCAGCGGCTCAGGCCGCCTTTTTCTTCGGCGCTGCCTTGGGTGCGGGCTTCAGCACCGGCTGGCTCGGCGCGAGCGTAGCCGGGGCAGCGACCGGCGCGGGCGGCGGCGGCGGCGCATAAGCGGGGGGATTGTCCGCCGCGATATAAGCATGGAGAATCCGCGACGGGTGCACCGGCGGCTCACCGCGCGCGATCGCATCGACATAGTCCATGCCCGAGATGACCCGGCCGAACACAGTATATTTGCGGTCGAGCTTCATTGTCGGACTGAACACGATGAAGAACTGGCTGTTGGCGCTGTTTTCGGCCTTGGTCACTTCCTCGACGGTGGCACCCTCGGCCGATCCTTCGCGCGCCGCCGACACCGCGCCACGCACATGTGGCAGCCAGTTGAACTCGGCTGGCACGTTGGGCAGCGTCGATCCACCGGTGCCGTCGCCCTTCGGGTCACCGGTCTGCGCCATGAAGCCTTCGATCACGCGGTGAAACAGCAGCCCGTCATAGAAATGCTGGCGGGTCAGCGTCTTGACGCGCTCCACCATCTTGGGCGCGGCATCGGGGCGCAGCCAGATGACCACACGGCCACCGGTCGACAGGTCGAGATAGAGCAAATTCTCCGGGTCGCTCGCCGAGGGGATATCGGGCCGCCCAACGGCGGTGACGACAGCGCTCTTCGGGTCCGGCTTCTTTTTGGCGGCAAAGGCGGGCCCAGCGACGAACGCGAGGATGAAGACCAGAAGGGTGGTAACGAAACGCATCATTTCCCCGCGAAAAACTCGGTGTGGACCCGCGCTTAGACCAAGTCGCCGCTTGCGCCAATCTGAACGTGGCGCGCGAAAGCGACCATATTAGGGCTGAGTGCCCTTGCGGCCGATCTTATCGACCCGCGCGGCAAGTTCCGCCGCCACGGTCGGGCTGACGAAACGGTCGATCGGGCCGCCATAAAGCGCGATTTCCTTGACCAACCGGCTGGCAATTGGCTGCAACGAGACATCCGCCATGAGGAACACCGTCTCGATACGCGGGTTGATCGCCCGGTTCATGCCCGTCAGCTGATACTCATATTCGAAATCGGTCACCCCGCGCACGCCGCGCAAGATGATGCTCGCGCCCTGCGCCGCCGCGAAATCCATCAGCAGCGAATCGAAGCCGACGACGCTGACCCCCGCGATCCCTGCGGTCTCGCGCTCCATCATGGCGATCCGTTCGGCATCCGAGAACATCGGCGATTTGGAGGCATTGGTGGTCACGCCGATCACCAGCCGGTCGACCAACGCCGCGCCGCGCCGGATGACGTCCATATGCCCCAGCGTCACCGGATCGAACGTACCCGGATAGACCCCGGTGCGGATCGTCAACGGTCGCGCTCGAGCGTGAAGCGCGCAATGTCGCGCAACAGATCCGCCTCGGGGCCAAAGGCATGGAGATGTTCGATCGCCTGATCGACCAGCATCCGCGCTTGTTCGCGGGCACGATCGAGGCCGAGCAGCGACAGGAAGGTTTCCTTGCCCGCGCCCTCATCCTTGCCGAGCTTCTTGCCGACTGCAGCCTCGTCGCCCTCGACATCGAGGATGTCGTCGGCAATCTGGAAAGCGAGCCCCACATCACGGGCATAGCCGCGCAAGCCTGTGCGCCCTTCGGGTGGCACCTTGGCGAGGATCGCGCCCGCTTCGACCGAACAGGCGATCAGCGCGCCGGTCTTCAGCGCCTGCAATCGCGTGACGGTCGGCAAATCGAAGGTCGATTTCTCGGCCTCCAGATCCATTGCCTGTCCACCCGCCATGCCCGCCGGGCCCGCTGCGCGTGCCAGATCGAGCACAAGTTCGCTGCGCACGAAGGGGTCGGGATGCGTGCTCGGGTCGGCCAGAATTTCGAAGGCCAGCGCATGCAGCGAATCGCCTGCCAGGATCGCGGTCGCCTCGTCGAACGCGCGATGGACGGTCGGCTTGCCGCGCCGCATGTCGTCGTCGTCCATCGCGGGCAAATCGTCATGGATCAGGGAATAGACATGGATGCACTCGATCGCCGCACCCGACCGGCCGACCGCATCCCGGTCGAGATTGAACAAGCGCCCGGTCGCGAACACCAGCAGCGGGCGCAGGCGCTTGCCCCCGCCAATCGCGGCATGGCGCATCGCCCGATACAGGTTGGCCCGCGGATCCTCGGGGATCGCCAGAAACTGGTCGAGCCGGCGATCGATATCGGCACCGACTTCGGACAAAGCTGCGGCAAGCGTCAGGGACGAAGCGGTCATGCCCTCAACCCGCGGCAAAGGGCTGCGTGCCGATGGCACGCCCCTCGCTGTCGGTGCGGATCGCCTCGATCCGCGCCTGGGCCGCATTAAGCCGCTCGTCACAGCGACGGCGCAATTTGTCCCCGCGCTCATAGAGCGCAATTGCCTGGTCGAGCGGCGCATCGCCACTCTCGAGCCTCGCCACGATCCCCTCCAATTCCTTTAACGCCGCTTCGAACGACAGCTCTTCGATCGCTATATCCATTTGTCAGCTATGCGGCAGGCGAGTGTTTGGGGTCAAGGATACGCTAGGGCCGCAATGCGTTTGTCGTGCAATTCGCAATAAGGAACTTCCCGCATGTTCACCAGCATCGATCCGGCAACCGGAACGCCCGGCCCGTCTTACCGCGAGCTGACCGGCGATGAGATCGAAACCAAATTGACGCGGGCACAGGATGCTTTCCAGGAGTGGCGCGTCACCGATTACGCCACGCGCACCGCCCTGCTCGAGCGAATCGCCGAGCAGTTCGATGCCAACACCCGTCGCCTCGCCGAGATCGCGACGCGCGAAATGGGCAAGACGCTGAAATCGGCAATCGCCGAGGTCGAGAAATGCGCTGCGGGATTCCGCCATTATGCGCAGGAGGGCCCGGCGATGCTGGTGCCGAGTCCGGTCCAGGGAGGGACCGCGACCTGGCACCCGATGGGTCCGGTGCTGGCGGTGATGCCGTGGAATTTCCCCTATTGGCAAGTCGTCCGCTTTCTCGCGCCGACGATCATGGCGGGCAATGTCGGCCTGCTGAAACACGCCTCCAACGTGCAGGGCGTCGCCGCTGCGATCGAGGAGATGGTGATCGCCGCCGGAGCCCCTGTCGGCCTGTTCCAGAATTTGCCGATCAAGTCGGACAAGGTCGCTGCCATCATCGCCGACGACCGCATCGTCGCGGTCACGCTTACCGGCAGCGAGGGCGCGGGCATGAAGGTCGCTGAGGCGGCGGGCCGGGCGCTCAAGAAGGTCGTGCTCGAACTGGGTGGCTCGGACCCGTTCATCGTCATGCCCTCCGCCGATCTCGATCTCGCCGCCAAGACCGCAGTGGCCGCGCGCATCCAAAATACCGGCCAGTCGTGCATCTGCGCCAAGCGCATGATCGTTCACGCCGACGTGTATGATGCTTTTCTCGAAAAATTCTCGGCCGGGATGAAGGCGGTTGTCGCGGGCGATCCGATGGACGCCGCGACCGACATGGGCCCCTTGTCGAGCGACGCACAGCTTCAGACTGTGCTGGACCAATTGCAGATGTTCCGCGAGGCCGGTGCCAAGTTGCTGTTCGGCGGAGAGCCCTTGCCCGGCAAGGGGGCCTATCTGTCGGCGGGGATCCTCGTCGACGTGCCCGCCGACCATGCCGTCGCGCGGGAGGAGGTGTTCGGGCCGGTGGCAATGCTGTTCAAGGCCGATGACATCGACGCTGCCATTGCCCTCGCCAATGCTGTGCCATTCGGCCTCGGCTCCTCGGTCTGGACCAACGATCCTGCCGAGCGCGCGCGCTTCGAACGGGATATCGAGGCCGGGATGATCGCAGTCAACGCAATGCTGGCTTCCACGCCGGGAGCACCGTTCGGCGGCATCAAGCGCTCGGGCCACGGGCGTGAATTGGGGCCCTATGGGTTGCACGAGTTCATGAATTTGAAGACGGTGATCGGCTGAGCCCCGCCGTTTCCTCCCCTCCCTGGGAAGGGAGGGGAGGAAAGCAGTGTCGACCTCCCCTCTTCCCGGATCAATCCAGCGTCAGTACGATCTTCCCGACATGCTCGCCCGCCTCCATCCGCGCATGCGCGGCGGGGGCTTCCGCGAGCGGGAAGGTGCGGTCCATCACCGGCTTCAGTCGCCCCGCCTCCACATGCGGCCACACCGTGCTGTGCAGTTCGTCGGCAACCAGACTCTTGAACGCCGTATCGCGCGGGCGCAGCGTCGATCCGGTCAAAGTCAGCCGCCTCCGCATGATGTCGAAGATGGGAATCGTCGCCATCAATCCGCCCTGCACCGCGATCGAGACATGGCGACCATCCTCGGCCAGGCATTTCAAGTTGCGCGGCACATAATCGCCGCCGACCATGTCGAGCACCGCCGCGCAGCCCTTGCCACCGGTAATCTCGGCGACGCGCTCGACGAAATCCTCGGTCTTGTAATTGATCGCATGCGCCGCGCCGAGCGCGACTGCCGCCGCGCATTTATCGTCCGAGCCAGCGGTGACGATCACCTCCAGCCCGAAGATCGCGCCCAAGGCGATCGCCATCGTGCCGATGCCGCTGGTGCCGCCATGCACCAGCACGGTGTCCCCCTCGGTCGCATAAGCGCGTTCGAACAAATTGGTCCACACGGTGAACAATGTCTCGGGCAAGGCCGCCGCCTCGACCATCGACAGCGCGTTGGGCACGGGCAACACCTGCCCCGCTGCGACCGCGACATATTCGGCATAGCCGCCCCCTGCCAGCAGCGCACACACTGGCTGACCGGTCATGTCGATCGCGACCTCGGCCCCTTGCGCGACGATCGTGCCCGACACTTCCAGCCCCGGGATCGACGGCGCGCCCGGCGGTGGCGCATATCCGCCCTTGCGCTGCAGCACGTCGGGCCGGTTCACGCCCGCCGCGACGACGCGGATCAACACTTCATCAACACGCGGCATCGGCACCGGGCGCTGCACCACGCGCAGCACCTCGGGCCCGCCCGGCACGTCCGGGTCGATCGCTCGCATCGTTGTCGGAATACCGTCCATCGGTCGTGCGCCCTGTTTTGCTTTGCGCGCCTTATTGACATGGCGCGCCGCCGGGTCAACGATCCTGCCTATGGACCTCGACGAGATTCTCCCGAAACGCGCGGGCGATCCGCTCGCCGCGCTGATCGTACAGGACCTTGACCCGCTGTCGGTCAAGGAACTGGAAGCGCGCATCGTCGCGCTGGAGGCGGAAGTGGCGCGCACCCGAGCAAAAATACAATGCGCGGTTAACCATCGGGCAAGCGCGAACGACCTATTCAAGTCATGAGGGGTTTCGTCGCGGGGCCGAGGAAATGCCGCGACGTGTTTCAAGTGCTTGATGCGGGCGTCCTGCCTTCCGACATAGCAGGAAAGGGCCGCCCGTCTTTCGTGGCCCGCATGGAGTAAATACAGATGCCATCCTTCGCCTCCGCGCTGGAAACCACGCTGCACAAGGCCTTAGAGGCCGCGTCGTCGCGCCGGCACGAATATGCCACGCTCGAGCACTTGCTGCTTGCCCTGATCGACGATGAACATGCCTCCAAGGTGATGCAATCGTGCGGGGTCGACACCGCCGAGCTGACCGCAACCGTAAAACACTATCTCGATACCGAGCTTGAGGCGCTGAAGGTCGAAGCCGCGACCGACCCCTCGCCCACCTCGGGCTTTCAGCGCGTCGTCCAGCGCGCGATCCTGCACGTGCAGTCCTCAGGCCGCGATGAAGTGACCGGAGCCAACGTGCTGGTCGCCTTGTTCAGCGAGCGCGAAAGCTACGCCGTCTATTTCCTGCAGCAGCAGGATATGAGCCGCCTCGATGCCGTCAGCTTCATCAGCCACGGCGTCGGCAAGGGCACGCCTGCACCGGAAGCCACCACACCAAAGGGCGTCGATGAGGAAAAACCGCCGAAGCAGGGCGAGAAGGGCAAGAGCGAAAGCGCGCTCAAGCAATTCTGCGTCGATCTCAACGAGAAGGCCAAGAAGGGCAAGGTCGATCCGCTGATCGGGCGCGGGCCCGAAGTCGATCGCACCGTGCAGATCCTGTGCCGCCGTTCCAAGAACAACCCGCTTTATGTGGGCGATCCCGGCGTCGGCAAGACTGCCATCGCCGAGGGCCTGGCGCGCAAGATCGTCGAGGGCGAAGTGCCCGAGGTGCTGTTGCCAGCGGTCATCTATTCGCTCGACATGGGCGCGCTGCTCGCCGGCACGCGCTATCGCGGTGATTTCGAGGAGCGGCTGAAGGCCGTCGTCAACGAGCTCGAAAAGCTGCCCGACGCGATCCTGTTCATCGACGAGATCCACACCGTGATCGGTGCCGGCGCCACCAGCGGCGGCGCGATGGATGCGTCGAACCTGCTCAAGCCCGCACTGTCGGGCGGGACGATCCGCTGCATCGGTTCGACCACCTATAAGGAGTTCCGCAACCATTTCGAGAAGGACCGCGCGCTGCTGCGGCGCTTCCAGAAGATCGACGTCAACGAGCCGACGATCGAGGACACGGTCAAGATCCTGACCGGGCTGCGTTCGGCGTTCGAGGAGCATCACAAGGTCAAATACACCCCCGACGCGATCAAGTCGGCGGTGGAACTGTCCGCGCGCTACATCAACGACCGCAAGCTGCCCGACAAGGCGATCGACGTGATCGACGAAGTCGGTGCGATGCAGATGCTGGTGCCGCTCGCCAAGCGCAAGAAAACGATCACCTCACGTGAAATCGAGGCGGTGATCGCGACGATGGCGCGCATCCCACCGAAATCGGTCTCGACCGACGATACCAAGGCGCTCGAATCGCTCGAAACCGATCTGAAGCGCGTGGTGTTCGGGCAGAATGCGGCGATCGAAAAACTCGCCTCGGCGATCAAGCTGAGCCGGGCTGGCCTGCGCGACCCCGAAAAGCCGATCGGCAACTATCTGTTCACCGGCCCGACCGGCGTCGGCAAGACCGAAGTCGCCAAGCAGCTTGCGCAGATCATGGGCATCCCGCTTCAGCGTTTCGACATGTCCGAATATATGGAACGCCACTCGGTCAGCCGACTGATCGGTGCCCCTCCGGGCTATGTCGGCTTCGACCAGGGCGGTCTGCTCACCGATGCGATCGACCAGCAGCCGCATTCGGTGCTGCTGCTCGACGAGATCGAGAAGGCGCATCCCGATCTGTTCAACATCCTGCTGCAGGTGATGGACAATGGGCGCCTGACCGACCAGCACGGCAAGACGGTCGATTTCCGCAACGTCATCCTGATCATGACGACCAATGCGGGTGCTAGCGACATGGCGCGCGAGACATTGGGCTTCGGCAACCTCACCCGCGAGGGCGAGGATGAGCAGGCGGTACAGAAGATGTTCACGCCCGAGTTCCGCAACCGTCTCGATGCAATCGTGCCGTTCGGCTATCTGCCGACCGAAGTCGTGGCCCGCGTGGTGGACAAGTTCATCCTCCAGCTCGAGCTGCAACTGGCCGACCGCAACGTCCACATCAACCTCGACGACGAGGCCAAGACGTGGCTCACCGCCAAAGGCTATGACAAGCTCTACGGCGCGCGCCCGATGGGCCGCCTGATCCAGGAAAAGATCAAGCAGCCGCTCGCCGAGGAATTGCTGTTCGGCAAGCTGGTCCATGGCGGCGAGGTGACGGTGAAAATGAAGGACGGCGCGCTGTCGTTCGAGATTACGGCCGCCCCGCCCAAGAAGCCCAAGAAAAAGGCGGCCGCCAAGATCGACAAGGATACCACGACGGCCAAGTGACCAAAGCCGGCGGGTCGGCAGGAGTGCCGACCCGCTTTTTTTCAATCATACTGCGGATCCCATGCGGGGCGGAGCGCCGCCGCCTTCGGTTCTGGCTCTTGGCGATCCCTGTGCGGCGCGGCGAAATCGCCCTTCGCAACAATTTTTTGTCCTTTACGCTCTGTTTGGGTTCCTGGGCGTAGGGAGCAAGCATGTGCCGCGTGCTTTTATCCAGTCTCCTTGCAGTGATGTTGACGCTCTTTGCATCGGCGGCGCATGCTGAGCGACCGGGCGACACGCTGCCGATCTGCGTCACCCGTGCGCAAACGGGCATGACCCCGCTCCGGCTTTTCGCCGGCAAGACCGCGTTTGATTGCGTTTCTCCGCAAAGCGTTTTGCCCGGTGGCGACTATTGGGCGATTTCCTCGCCGGTCCACCGCACCGGCCCGCTTGCGATCCAGGTCGCCAGCCTTTGGCAAAAACGCATTACTTTCTATGCACTGTATGCCGATGGAACGGTCGTCTCCGCGTCGCTCGACCAACACGGGGCCGCGCGCCACCTCCAGCTCGGGGCGATTATCGAACAGTCCTTGCCCGAGCGCAACGCGCCGCTGTTGCGCGTGCTTTGGCATATCGAGGGGACTGGCAACATGCGCGGAATCTTGCGCGGCGCGCGGATCGTGAATCCGCAACAAAGCGTCGGCGCGAATTTGAAGATGGCGGGGCTCTACGGGGGCTTTGCCGGTCTCTGCATCGCGTTGCTCACCTATAATCTGGCGCTATGGGTGGCGCTTCGCTATCGGTTCCAGCTCGCTTACTGCGCGATGGTGACGGCGCTGCTGCTCTATGCGCTCTCGTCCTCGGGTGCCCTGGCCTGGGCCTGGCCTGATCTCGCCAATAACGACCGGATACGGATAAATTATCTTACGCTCGGCATTGCCGCGGTCGCCGCGTTCGCGTTTGCCCGGGCCTTTTTCGAGCCGCGCGTGTTCGGCGGATATCTCGGCCGGTTGGCGACGGTCGCTTCCGGCATAATGACGGTTGCGACGCTTGCCTTCGCTGTGTTCGCTCCGGTCGCACCCTATCTCACCGACCGCGCCTACACCTATGCTTTTCTAGCGCAAATGGGGGTTGCAGGACCAATTCTGTGGCGCGCATGGCGCTTGCGCAGCGACTATCTTGGAATGTTCGTTCTGGCCTGGGGTGCGCCGATCACGCTGGCATGCCTGCGGGCGTTCAGTTCGCTGGGCCTGATCGGCTGGAGCTTCTGGCTTGATAATTCGACGCTGGCTTCCATGACGATCGAGGCGCTTCTGTCGAGCATTGCGGTTGCCTATCGCATCCGCATGCTGAGCCGCGAACGTGATGTGGCGCGCGAACGCGAGATCGCCGCACTGCTGCTCGCCGACACCGATTCACTGACGGGATTGCTCAACCGCCGTGCCTTTCTGACCGAAGTTATCGGACGGTCCGGCGAGCAGACCTTGCTGATCGCCGACCTCGATCATTTCAAGCGCGTCAACGAAACGATCGGCCATGACGGGGGGGATGAGGTATTGCGGGTCTTCGCCCGTACGCTCCGCGAGTCGGTCCCACCGGAGGCGCTGGTCGCGCGAATCGGCGGTGAGGAATTTGCAATCGTTGCCCCCGCCGATATTCTGATCGAACCGCGCGCCATCCTGGAGAAACTGCGCGCCGGGCGCATGCCGTACGATGTGACCGTGACGGCGAGCATTGGCACTTGCACGGGCCCGCTGTTGCGCGAAGTCGACTGGAAGGCGCTGTACGCGTGTGCCGATCGTGCGTTGTTCGAAGCAAAGTCGGCAGGACGAGACCGCGTACGCGGTCGCCATTTGCCCGATCGCTGGGCAGCCTGACACGATTGGCGGACTTTCTTGCTCCGAATCGGAATTACCGATAGAATCGGGATGCAAAGGGGCTGGCCATGCGCAATCGCCGCATCACGATCGGAATCGTCGCAGCCCTCGCGCTGATCGCGGTCATGCGCCACCCGAGCGCCGACATTCAGATTTTGACGCATGACGCTACGGATCGTGCGCCACATCAGGTAAAGGCGGCGCTGGACCTCGGGCTGGTTGCCATATCGGTACTCGTCACCTGGACGGGAGCTCATATCTCCTGACGCTTGCGGCGCGCGGGAAGGCTGCTTACACCCCTGTCAATGATCTCCGCTGAAGCCGTCTGGCGCCAATCCTACCGTCATCCAACCCCTTGGGAGAGCGCCTTTCCTGCGCTGTCGATGGTGGAATTGTTCGAGCGCTCCGCGCATGCGGCAGGCAAGGCTCCGTTGATCGATTTCCTGAGTCGGCACTTCAGTTATGCCGAGACGCTGGACGGAGCGAACCGCGTTGCGGCCGGCCTGCAAGCCTTGGGCTATGGTCCGGGCGACCGGATCGGCCTGTTCCTGCCCAACGTGCCGCATTACCTCGCGGCCTATTATGGCATTCTCAAGATCGGCGCGACCGTCGTCAATTTTTCGCCGCTCTATACGGTGGCCGAGTTGGAGCATCAGGTCGCGGATTCGGGAACGCGCGTGCTGTTCACGCTCTCGGCCAGCGCGCTGCTGCCAACCGCGCTCAAGGTGCTCGACGGAAGCGGCCTGGAGCGCTTGATCGTCGGATCGATCGCCGGGGCGCTGCCAAGTGCAAAATCGATCCTCTATCGCCTGTTCAAGCGCGCCGAAGTCACGCCGCGCCCACACGACCCGCGCGTCATCGCCTTTTCGCATCTCATCGCCAATGACGGACGGTACACCCCTGCGACGATCGACCCCGAACGCGACGTCGCGCTGATCCAATATACCGGCGGCACCACTGGCGTGCCCAAGGGTGCCGCGCTGACGCACCAGAACCTGTCGGCCAATGCCCGGCAAGTGATGGGGATCGACCCGCACCCCGGCCCGCCCGACCGCATCCTCGGCGTGCTGCCGCTGTTCCACGTCTTCGCCAACACCTGCGTGCTCAACCGCACTGTGCTGAATGGCGGCTGCATCGTGATGCTGCCACGCTTCGAGGCAGGGGCTGTGTTGGCCGCCATCGGCCGCACCAAGGCGACCGCCCTGCCCGGCGTGCCGACCATGTATCAGGCGCTGCTCGACCATCCCAAGATCACGAGCACCGATTTCTCGTCGCTGCGCATCTGCATTTCCGGCGGCGCGCCGCTCGCCGCCGAATTGAAGGCCAAGTTCGAAAAGGTCACCGGGGCCGCCGTGGTCGAAGGCTATGGGCTGTCGGAAAGCTCGGGCGTGCTGTCGGCCAACCCGTATGAGGGCGAAGGCAAGACCGGAACGATCGGCCAGCCCATTCCCGGCACGCGGCTGCGGCTGGTCGACAAGGCCGATCCGACGCAGGATCCACCCGCCGGCGAGCCTGGCGAAATCGTCGCGATGGGCCCGCAAATCATGCAGGGCTATTGGCACCGGCCGGATGCCGATGCCGAGGTATTCCTGACGACCGAGGAAGGCCGCTGGCTGCGCACCGGCGATGTCGGCACGATCGACGCGGACGGGTTCGTGCGGATCGTCGATCGCCTGAAGGACATGATCGCGGTGTCGGGTTTCAAGGTCTTCCCCAGCCAGATCGAGGCGGTGCTGCACCATCATCCGGCGGTGAAGGAAGCGATGGTGATCGGCCTGCCCGATCCGTATCGTGGCGAGCAGCCGCGCGCCTATGTCACCCTGAACGAGGGGGCCGATGTTACGCCGGAGGCGCTGCGCGACTGGCTCAATCCGCAGCTTGGCCGCCATGAGCGAGTCGATGCCGTCGTGATCCGCCTGACCATGCCCAAGACGATGATCGGCAAGCTCAGCCGCAAGGATTTGATTGCCGAGGTGAAGGCGGAGAGCGATCCCCCTCCTTCCGCATAAGAAGCGAACTGGCCCGATCAGATCGAACCTCCTAAAGACCGTTGAAAACGATCCAAAGGGGCGCGCGGACAATGGCCAATCTGATCCTCCACGAAGATCCCGTTTCGGGGAATTGCTACAAAATCCGCCTGACGGCGGCGCATGTCGGCATTCCGCTCGAACGGCGCAGTTACGACATTCAAAAGGGCGAAACGCGCACCGCCGCCTTTCTCGACGGCGTGAACCCCAATGGCCGCATTCCGGTGCTGCAGATCGGCGACGATTATCTGCCCGAAAGCGGTGCCGCCTGCCTGTATCTGGCCGATGGATCGCCGCTGATCCCGCACGACCGCTTCGATCGCGCCGACATGCTGCACTGGATGTTTTGGGAACAATATAATCACGAGCCCAATGTCGCGACGCTGCGCTTCTGGCGCGCCTTCATCGGCGAAGACCGGCTGACCGATTTCCAGCGCACGCTCATCCCCGGCAAACAGGCGGCGGGCGAAGCCGCGCTGGCGCTGATGGACGCCCACCTTGCGCAAACGCCGTTCCTGGCGGCCGGGCGCTTCACCGTCGCCGACATTGCGCTCTACGCTTACACGCATGTCGCCGAGGACGGGGGCTTCGTCCTAAGCCGCTATCCGGCGGTCACGGCATGGCTGGCTCGCGTCGCAGAACAACCTGGACACGCGCCCATGTGACAGTTGCGTGAAGGTCCACGATTCCGATTGTAACATTCCGTCGCCATAGCTGGAGATCAGCCAAAGGTTTCGCGAAGGTTTCGACGCTATGGACGCTGTGACCAAGATTGCCATGGACGGTCTTTCGGGCGGGACGATTGCCGATTTTGCGGACTTCGCCAACTCGCATCCCGCCATCCCCGAGCGCGCAACGAGCGAACGCCGCCGTTATCGCACGATCTGGATTTCGGACATTCACCTCGGCACGCGCGGCTGCAACGCCGATATGCTGATCGACTTTCTCGACCATGTCGACAGCGAGCGAATGTATCTGGTCGGCGACATCATCGATGGTTGGCGGCTGAAGAAGCGCTTCTACTGGCCCGCCGCGCATAACGATGTGGTGTGGCGGCTGCTGAAGCGCGCCAAGCGCGGCACCGAAGTGATCTACATCCCCGGCAACCATGACGAGGTGATGCGCCAGTTCACCGGGCTCGATTTCGGTGGCGTCGCGATCCGGCGCAAGGCGATCCATGAAACCGCCGACGGTCGCCGGTTGTTGGTGCTGCATGGCGACGAATTCGACGCAATCACGCTGGCGCATCGCTGGCTGGCGCATGTCGGCGATGTGGCGTATGAATTCATGATGGCTCTCAACCGCTGGGTGAATGCGTATCGTCGCTTCTTCAACTTGCCGTATTGGTCGCTGTCCAAGCACGCCAAGGCCAAGGTGAAGAACGCGGTGCAGTTCATCTCCAACTTCGAAGAGATCGTCGCGCAGGCCGCCGGTTCGCGCGGCGTTGATGGCGTGGTTTGCGGCCACATTCACACCGCCGAATTCCGCGATATCAACGGGGTCGAATATTATAACGATGGCGACTGGGTGGAGGGTTGCACCGCCCTGGTCGAACATTTCGACGGCCGGATGGAGTTGCTCCACTGGGCCGACGAAATCGCCGCGCGGGCAAAGGCCCGGCCCGTGGCGAAGATCGAGATGATGGCGGCCTGACCGGCGTGCGCATCGCGATCGCCACTGATGCGTGGAGCCCCCAGGTCAATGGAGTCGTGCGCACGCTGCAGGCCGTGCGCCGAGAATTGGAGCGCCAGGGGCATGAAGTCCTGATCGTCTCGCCCGACCTGTTTTATTCGCTGCCCTGCCCGACCTATCCTGAGATCCGTCTGGCCTTTGCCAGCACCGCCACGGTCGGCAAGATGCTGGCCGACTTTGCACCCAATGCAATCCATCTGGCGACCGAGGGGCCCGTCTGCCTGGCGGCGCGGCGCTGGTGCCTGACGCGCGGCTTTCCCTTCACCACCGCCTATCACACGCAATTCCCCGATTATGTTTCGGCGCGCACCGGCGTGAACCCGGAATGGGTGTGGCGCTATATTCGCTGGTTCCATTGGCCGGCCCAATCGATCCTCGCCTCGACACCGTCGATCGCGGCGACGCTGAAGTCGCACGACCTCACCAAAATCCGGCATTGGGGGCGTGGCGTCGATCTGTCGATCTTCGGGCCGCACCTCGCGCCGCTGCCGGCGATCAAGGCGCTGAAGGATGCAGGTAAGGGCCCGATCCAGCTTTATGTCGGTCGCGTCGCGATCGAGAAGAATATCGAGGCGTTTTTGACCTCGAGCCATCCCGGCACCAAGGTGGTGGTGGGCGACGGCCCGGCGCGTGCGGCGCTGACCGCACGCTTCCCCGACGCGCATTTCCTGGGGCCGTTGTTCGGCGGCGATCTGGCCGCCGCTTACGCGTCGGCGGACGTGTTCGTCTTCCCCAGCCGCACCGACACGTTCGGGTTGGTGATGATCGAGGCGCTGGCATGCGGTACGCCCGTCGCAGCTTTCCCGGTGACGGGGCCGGTCGATGTGCTCAACCCTGCGGTCGGCGTCATGGACGAGAATCTCGATACCGCGATCGCCGCCGCGCTGACGCTCGATCGCACTGCCTGCGCGGCCTATGGCCAGACCTTCACCTGGGAAGCGAGCGCCCGGCAGTTTCTCGGGGCCTTGGTGCCGGTCGATCATCCCGAGGCGATTGCTGCTTAAGGAGGAAAGCGACACGCTTGCCCTCCCTTCACAACCGCTCTACACTGATAGTCAGAATAAGCGGCCGCTCCGAAAGGGGCGGCCCTTTCCGTTTTTAAGGAGTTTTCCGTGGCCCAGCCGCTCATGCCGCACGCGACCGCGTCCTGGCTCGTCGACAATACATCGCTCAGCTTTGAGCAAATCGCCGAATTTTGCGGCCTGCATATCCTGGAAATCCAGGCCATCGCCGATGACACCGCCGCGACCAAGCTGACCGGTCGCGACCCGATCCGCGCGCACGAACTGACCCAGGCCGAAATCGACAAGGGGCAAGCGAACCCCGATTATCGCCTGCAGATCCTCAAAGGACCAGAGCAGGTCCGCCGCACCAAGGGGCCGCGCTACACGCCGGTGTCGAAGCGGTCGGACAAGCCCGACGGCATTGCCTGGGTGATCCGCAATCACCCCGAAATCAGCGACGGCGCGATCAGCAACCTGATCGGCACGACGCGCACCACCATTGCCGCGATCCGCGACCGCAGCCACTGGAACATCGCCAACATCACGCCGAAAGACCCGGTGACCCTGGGTCTAACCACCCAACGCGAGCTAGACGCGGCCGTGTCCAAGGCGGCGAAGGCTGCTGGGCTCGAAGCCCCGGTCGACACCCGGCTGGAAGGCGACCGCGAGGCGCTGATCACCGAACTGCGCGCGCAACGCGACCAGCTTTCGCGCGACGCCGAAGCGGCTGAGCATGGCGAAACCGCGAAGCCCGCCGAACCCACTGCCGAGACGCTGTTCAAGCGCTGAAAACCCTTCTCCCCTCCCGCGAAGGGAGGGGCTGGGGGTGGGTTGCTCTCGGGGGAGCGCCGCGCTCTCCTTATGCCGACCCACCCCCGGCCCCTCCCTTACAGGGAGGGGAGGAAGCAAGATGACCCAACCGCCCCGTTTCGCCTTCACCATCCACGCCACCGACGGCAAAGCCCGCACCGGCGAAATCGCGATGCGCCGGGGCACGATCCGCACGCCCGCCTTCATGCCGGTCGGCACAGCTGCCACCGTCAAGGGCGTGAAACCAGCCGACGTCCGCGCCGCCGGTGCCGATATCATCCTTGGCAATACCTATCATCTGATGCTCCGCCCCGGGGCCGAGCGCGTGGCGCGCTTGGGCGGGCTGCACGGCTTCATGGGCTGGGATCGCCCGATCCTGACCGATAGCGGCGGCTATCAGGTGATGAGCCTCAGCGACCTGACCAAGCGCGACGAGAATGGCGTGACCTTCAAGTCGCATCTCGACGGCACCCGCCACACGCTCAGCCCCGAACGCTCGATCGAAATCCAGCGGCTGCTCGGATCGGACATCGTGATGGCGTTTGACGAACTGGTGCCGACCACGTCGCCCCCCGAAGTGCAATCCGCCGCAATGGCGCGCTCGATGCGCTGGGCCAAGCGCAGCCGCGATGCCTTCGACAGCGGCGGTGCCCATGCCGAAAATGCGGCGATCTTCGGCATCCAGCAAGGCGCGCTAGACCAGACACTGCGCGGCGACAGTGCGGCGGCGCTGATCGACATCGGCTTCGACGGATACGCCGTCGGTGGCCTCGCGGTTGGCGAGGGACAGGAGGCGATGTTCGGCTGCCTTGATTTCGCGCCCGGCCAATTGCCCGCCGACAAGCCGCGCTATCTGATGGGCGTGGGCAAGCCGACCGATATCGTCGGCGCGGTCGAACGTGGCATCGACATGTTCGATTGCGTGCTGCCGACGCGCTCCGGCCGCACCGGCCAGGCATTCACCCGCAACGGGCCGATCAACATCCGCAACGCGAAGTTCGCCGAGGACACCGGCCCACTCGATCCGACCTGCGCCTGCCCGGTCTGTGCGACCTGGAGCCGTGCGTATCTGCATCATCTGGTCCGGTCGGGGGAAATGCTCGGCGCGATGTTGATGACAGAGCACAATCTTTGGTTCTATCAGTCGCTGATGGCCGATCTGCGCCGCGCGATCGCCGAAGGACGGCTCAAATCCTTCGCCGATACGTTCCGGCAGGAGTATCGAAGCCAGAGCGAGAGGGACCAATGAGCGAAATCAACGAAATCGAAGCTGCCGCCCGCGACCATAAGCGCGTGCGTGATGCGGCCGAAGCCAAATCTGAAAAAGGCGGCAATTGGCCGGTCACCCCGATTGCGATCGGCGTTGGTGTCGGGTCCGCAGCTTTGGCGGCGGTGTTGCTCTACGTAAATCGGGATCGCAAGAAGTAGCGGGGCGGTTTCGCGCCCGCGCCGAGAGCGCGGGAATACCAGCAAAGTGTGCCATCCGATTGACACAGCGCCGGGTCGCGCGACACAGTGGCGGCACCCGGCATCCTCTTGTCTCTCGGAGTTTCCCAAATGCGCTTGTTCCGTGCCACCCTCTTAGTGGGTGCCGCCCTGCTGCCGCTGACATCCGTCGCCGCCAAGCCTACGCCCCCCGCATCCGCCCCCGCGATCAAGCCGATTGGCTTCACCGAACGCACGCTCGCCAACGGCCTTCGCGTCTATGCCATCCGCGACACGTCGACGCCCAACGTCTCGGTGCAAGTGTGGTACGATGTCGGCTCAAAGGATGACCCGGCCGGTCGCTCGGGCTTTGCGCACATGTTCGAACATCTCATGTTCAAGGCGACGCGGAATCTGGTCTCGGAGCAGATGGACCGGCTGACCGAGGATGTCGGCGGTAACAACAACGCCTCAACCAATGACGACTATACCGAATATCACGAGACGATCCCGGCCAACCACTTGCAGCGCCTGCTGTTCGCAGAGGCCGACCGGATGGCCGCGCTCGTCGTCGAGCCGAAGAGCTTCGCCTCCGAACGCGACGTGGTGAAGGAGGAACTGCGCCAAAACACCAATGCGCGGCCTTACGGCAAGCTGTTCTCACTCTATTTCCCGGCGATTTCTTACACCCGCCATCCTTATGCACGCGGCACGATCGGCAGCCTCGACAACCTGCAAAGTGCGCAAATCGATGACGTGCGCGCGTTCCACGCGACCTATTACCGGCCCGACAATGCCGTGCTGGTGGTCTCCGGCAATTTCGATCCCAAGCAGCTCGACGCCTGGGTCGACCAGTATTTCGCCGGGATCAAGCGCCCCACCACCCCGATCCCGCGCGTGACGGTGACCGAGCCCGAGCGCACCTCGGCCACGCACTATGTCGTGCGTGAGGCCAATACGCCGCTGCCTGCGGTGATGATCAGCTACCCGATCCCCGCCGACAGCGACCCCGACAATGCCGCGCTGACGGTGCTCAACGCGGTCCTGTCGCAGGGTGAAAGCTCGCGGCTGTATGAGACGCTGGTCTATCGCGACCAGCTCGCGCAGAGCGCCGAAAGCGTGCTCGATTCCAAACAGGGGCCGGGCAATCTCGCGGTGTTCGCGATCCTGGCCGGAGGCAAGAAGGCCGCAGACGGCGAAACCGCGTTGCGCCGCGAAGTCGCCCGTTTGCGCAACACGCCCGTCAGCGCTGCCGAACTGGCCGAGGCCAAGAACGAAATCCTGACCGCTGCGCTTGAATCGCGCGAAACCGCCGAGGGCAAGGGGCGCACGATTGCCTCCTCGGTGATCATCGATCGCGACCCGCGCGCCGCCGACCGGCAACTCGCCGCGATCGGTCAGGTCACCGCCGCCGATATCCAGCGCGTTGCGGCCAAATATCTGCGCGACGAACGCTCGGCGACGATCCAGTATCTGCCCGAGGACAAGACCATCGCTGCGCCACAGAACGACCGGATCGAAGTCGCCGATACCGTCGTGGTCAAGCCGCTGGTTGTGCCGGGCACGGTTGAGGTGGTGACGCCAGCGAGCGCGGCCGAGCGGATCGCCCCGCCACCGGCTGGCCCCGCCATCGCGGCGAGCGCGCCTGCCCCGCAGGAATTCAAGCTCGCCAACGGGCTGCGCGTGGTGGTGGTCGAAAAGCATGATCTCCCCCTGCTGAGCGCCTTGCTGATCGCGCAGGGCGGCGGCGCGGCGGATCCGGCCGATCGCGCCGGATTGGGCAGCCTCACCGCCGACTTGATGACCAAGGGCACCAAGACGCGCTCGGCCACCGAAATCGCGCGGCAAATCGAATCGCTCGGCGGGTCGATTTCGAGCGATGCGAGCTTCGACGGATCGAGCGTGACCGTAACCGTGAAATCCGACCAGGCCGCGCCTGCGCTCGCCATCCTGGCCGATGTGGCGCGCAATCCGGTGTTCGCATCCGAGGAAATCGAACGGGCACGGGCGCAGGCGATCGACGGTGTGCAGGTCGCGATCAAGAATCCGAGCCAGCTTGCCGGGCTCGTCGCCGCGCGGGCCGCGCTTGGCGATACCGAATATGGCCATCCGCTGTCGGGCACGCCGAACTCGCTCAAGGCGATTACCCAGGCCGACATCCGCCGCGCCTATGCCGAGGCCTGGGCACCCGGACGCAGCACGCTGGTGCTGGTCGGTGACGTGACCCCGGCGCAAGCGAAGACCTTGGCGGAGAGCAATTTCGCCAATTGGACCGCACCCGCCGCGCCACCGGAAGCGGTCACGCCGGTCGCCGCCTATCCCAAACCACGCGTGATCGTCGTCGATATGCCCGGCTCGGGCCAGGCGGGCGTGGTCGTCGCACGCCCGGGCCTCGCGCGCACAGACGCAGCCTATTATCCGGCGGCGGTCGCCAATACCGTGCTGGGCGGCGGCTTCTCTTCGCGGCTCAATCAGGAAATCCGCATCAAGCGCGGGCTGGCCTATGGCGCGGGCAGCAGCCTGCAAGCCGGACGCGATCCCGGTGCCATCGCCGCGCGCACTTCGACCAAGAACCCCAGCGCACCGGAGACGGTGTCGATCATCCTCGCCGAAATGAAGCGGCTGGGCGCGGAACCCGTCACCGCTGCCGAACTCGAAACCCGCAAGGCGGTGCTCGTCGGCAATTTCGGGCGCGCGACCGAGACCACTGGCGGGATTGCAGGGACGATCGGCAGCTATACCGTGCAGGGCGTGCCCCTGAGCGAGCTGGGGCGCTATACCCAGCGCGTCGCGGCGGTCGATCCGGCAGCGGTGCAGGCAGCGGCGGCAAAGCTGCTCGACCCAAGCGTGGCGAGCATCGTCGTGGTCGGCGACGCCAAGCTGTTCCTGCCCGAACTGCGCAAGACCTATCCCGACGCGGAAGTGATCGCGGCGGATGCGCTGAAGCTCGACAGCGCTTCGCTCAAATAGGGTCCGCGCGGCGAAACCCTTGCATTAACCAACAAGTGTTTCGCCGCGGGACGCCGCAAAATCGGTGGCATCGCGGGGCTCCGAGATCGGGTATGGGCGACGCGTGCGCGTGTGGACGATCCTCGGTTGGTTACAGACTCGGCGGCTGAGCAAGCTCGGCCTCGTCGGCCTGTGCGCGCTGATGCTGGCAGGCGTGTCGGCACACGCCGCCTTGCGCGCGATCGTCGATCAGCAGGCCAAGGCGTCCCGCAACGCCGCGCCGCCGACCGGGTATGAAGCCGAGGATCATTTCCCCGGTTCTGCCTATTTCTACACGGCCGATGAGGCACCCGTCCCGGCGCGCGGTGCGACCGGCACGATCGCGCTGCCAGACCTGCCCTTGCCCCCCGGCGCAGCGACGCTGGCCCCCGACGGGTCAATCCATCCCGCAGCCCCCTTCTCGCTCGCTTATGCCAGCGCGACCGATCGCGGGCGGGCGCTACAATGCCTGACCACCGCCATTTACTATGAAGCCGCGACCGAGCCCGATGCCGGGCAGCGGGCAGTCGCGCAGGTCATCCTCAACCGCGTGCGCCATCCCGCCTTTCCGGCGACAGTGTGCGGGGTGGTGTTTCAGGGGTCCGATCATGCCGGATGCCAGTTCAGCTTCGCCTGTGACGGGTCGCTGCAACGCGGGACACCTGGCAAGGCGGCGTGGCTGCGCGCGCTGAACGTCGCCGCCGCTGCGCTGGGGGGCCATGTCATGGCGCAGGTCGGGATGGCGACGCACTACCATACCTATGCCGTCACGCCGGCGTGGAACCGCAGCCTGGTGATGACGGCGGCGATCGGCGCACATTTCTTTCACCGCTGGCAAGGCTGGTGGGGCACGCCTGCCGCGTTCCGCCAGAGCTACGTCGGGGGTGAGCCGGTGCCGGGACCGCTGGCGCGGATCACCCCGACGCCCGTCATCGCCGCTGCGCCTCCTCCCCCAGCCGCCCCGAAGACGGCGAGCGCCGCGATCCAGCCCGCCTATGCGCAAGCGAGCCTGCCAGTCGCACCTCGCCCTGCCGCCGATACGCTGCCAGGCGACTCGCAAATCCTCGACCGCTGGAAGGATTCGGGCAAGCCGCTGCGCTAGCTCCGCGTCACCCCGGCCTTGTGCCGGGGTCTACCATGGTCTTCCTCCAACACCTGCAGGATTTGCCGCCCGGTGGCCCCCGGGACGAGCCCGGGGTGACGAAATTGGCGCGGTCCTTTCGCCTTACTTCCCTGCCCCCAGATATTTGTCGAACCACGCCAGCGTGCGCCGCCGCACATCGGCGGCGTTGACCGGATTGCGGATGCCGTGGCCCTCTTCGGGGTAGATCACCAGGCTGGTCGGCACGCCCATATCGTGCAGCCCGTGCCAATATTCGATCGACTGCGTCGGCGGCACCTCAATGTCGCGTTCGCCGACATAGATGAAGGTCGGGGTGTGCGCCTGCTTGATGAAATTGACCGCCGAGACATCCTCATACGCCTTGCGGTCGTCGTACATCGTCTTGCCGAAGAACGGCAGCATCCACTGATCGATGCCGTTGGTGCCATAATAGCTCACCCAATTGCTGAGACCCGCGCCCGCGACGATCGCCTTGAAGCGATTGGTCTGGGTGTTGGCCCACATCGACATGAAGCCGCCATAGCTGCCGCCCGTCAGGCCCAGACGGGCATCATCGACCGGCGCGACCTTCTCGACCGCGTCGATCCCGGTCAGGATATCGCGCAAGTCGCCCCCACCGAAATCCCGCTTGTTGGCGGCGGTGAACGCCTCGCCCTGGCCATAGCTGCCGCGCGGATTGGGCAGGAAGATGTAATAGCCCGCCGCCAGCAGATCGCCAAAGCCCCCGCCAAAATAGGGAACGTTCGCGGAGGATGGCCCGCCATGCACGATCGTGACCATCGGGGCTTTCTTGACCGGGTCGGCCCCAAGTGGCGCGAGCAGCCAGCCCTGGACGGTGAAACCGTCATTTTTCCACGTAATGCTGCGCGCGGTCATCGCCGCGGGGACAGCATCATTGTCATGGGTGATCTGGACCGGTGCTGTGACCGGCCCGGCAAAGATCGCCGGGGCATGCGTGAAGTCCTGCGCGACGGTGGCGACGGTCAGCCCATCCGCACTGAACGCGGCCTTGGCATCGCCCGCGGCGAGACTGGCGGGGCGGCTCCAGCCGAGACCGTCGGCGCGTTCCCCGGCAAAGGTGAACAGACCCATCCGGTCGCCGCTGAGCGCGGTGCCGCGGATAAACCGATCCTTCCACACCAGCGACGTAACCGTCAGCGTGCTGTGCGGCATAAGATTTTGCGGCTCGCCACCGGCGAAGGGCACGGTCCACACATCGCCGCCGACCGCGCCGAAATCGCTCATCAGCCCGCCAATATAGGCGACTGTCTTGCCATCGGGGGAAACGCGCGGGAAGTTGAGCTGCGTCGTCGGCTTGGCGATCGTGCGGACCGCGCCCGTTTTCGCGTCCACCGCATCGAGCGTCGCCACCCACCAATTGTTATCGCCATTGCCCAGCGCCGAGGTGACCACGAACCCCTTGCTGTCGGGCGTCCAGTCATATTCATAGATATAGCGATCGGCCGGCGACACCGGCTTCACCGCCTCCGCCGAGACCGGCGCGCCCGACACGTCGAACACCGCGATCCGCTGCTCGTCGCTCTTTTCGCCAATTTCGCCGATCTGGCGCACCCCGGCTTGCGCCGCGCCCGCTTCCTTGGCCGCACCGATTGTCACCAGCACCGCCAGCCGCGTCCCGTCGGGCGAGAAGCGCGGGGTTTGCGCGATGCCGCTGATCGTTGCCACGGTGCGCGCCTTGCCGTCGTGATCGAGCGCAAGCGTGACCGTGCCCGCCTTGCGATCGCGCGCGAGCCAGGCGAGGCTGCCATCGGGCGCGAAGGTCAAGCCAGACAGGCCGCAGGCACTGGCGCACGGATCGAAGCTGCGCTGGACCTTGCCGGTCTTGGCGCTGCGCAGCGTGATCGTGCTTTTACCCGTCGCATCGCTTTCGACCGTCGCAATCGTGTCGCCCTTTGCCGACAGCGCGAGGCTGCCATAGCCGTGGACCGGTGCCGCGAGCGCGGGCGTGGCGACAGCGGAAAGCAGAAGGGCGAACACAGTGAGGCGCATGAAAGGAAAGCTCCGTCGAGGTGATGGAGCGGTGTAGCACGGTGCTGCGGCGGGGCAACTGCTCGCGCTTCTTCTTCCGCACCATCCAAGCGCACCCGATACTCAAACCCCTCCCCTCCCTGACAGGGAGCGGAGGGGAAGGGAAAAACAAGCGCCCACTATTTCTCCAGCCCCTTGGCCTTCCCCCACGACCGCGCCGCCGTGTACCCAAGATAGCCCGTGCCGAAGAGCGCATAAAGCGGCTCCGGGATACCATTCAGATACGCATTCATCCCCGCCGCGATGTCCCTGGCCATTTGCGGTTGCGCAGCCGCGATCAGGCCCATCGGGATCGCCCACAGCAAGAGCGTATACATAACGTAGAGAAAGCTCGGCCGTGCGCGACTGGTCCAGGGATCGGCGCTTTGCGCTTCGGCCAGGATCGCCGAGATCTGCGTTTTGACCTGCTCCATCTCTTGCGTGCCCTGCAGCGTGAGCAATTTGAGCTTGGCCTCGTCGCGCGCCTTGGGGTCGGGGATGATCTTGTCGATGATGCTGGTGATGGGGCCGATCAGGCCGTCGAGAAGTCCCATGATCTCACTCCTGTTGAAGGTCGGAAGTCCACAAAGTCCACGCTACGTCCCCCCAGTTTCGGGGTTCACGCGGGTTAACCAATGCGGTTGGCGAGCCACCCGTAGAGAAAGGCTTCATTGGCCAGGCGGCGCTCGGCAAGCGCGACATAGCGTTCGCCTTGCAACGCCTCGATTGCCTTGAGCAGCACCGCCTCGCCGCCTGCCCCGCGCCGCTTGAGAAAGGCCGCAAGCGCAGCGAGCGTCACCGCGCCGATACGCCCGTCGACGGGCATGTCAGGGTAATCGGTGGCCCCGCGATTGAGCGCGTTGAGGGCGCGTTGCAGGAAGGCGGCTGCGACCGCCGGCCCCATATTGACGCCGCTGTCGAACAGTTCAGCGGCCAGACGCGGCGCTCCCTCGGCGACGGCGTCGAAGCGCGGTGCCTCCCAATAGAGCCGCCGATACAGCGCCCGCGCCCGTTCGAGCGGAAAGCTGCGCATCGGCCCGTCATAGCCGTTCGCGCGCGCCACGGCGGCGGTAATCCCAAACCGTGTCTCACCGCCGCGATCAGCGGGATGGTTGACGTATCCCCCTTCGCGATCCAGCACGGCGTCGATCAAGCTGTCTATGGTCATGGCCACCTCCTGGCATAAGGAGGTAACCTATTTGGTTTTTGTAGGACAGCCACTGCTCCTCCCCTCCCTTCCAGGGAGGGGAGAAGATGACGCCTCGCTTAAGGCTTCCCCGCGCCCACTTGCGCCAGCAACACATCCACCGCTGCGCGCAACTGCGCATCCTCGCCCGTGGCGGTCTCGCCCAAAGGCCGTTCCACCGCCAGGTCAACCGGGCGCGGGTGCATTTCCATGTCCTGCCCGCGCCCATCCTGAATCCGCGTGCTGGGGGTGCGCACCGAAGATCCATCGATCAGCGGCTCAGCCCCGGTAAAGATGATCCAGCCCGCCGTCGGTTGCCCAACGACCTTGCCCAGCCCGAGCGAGCGATAGCCCTCGGTAAAATCCTCCGCATCGGACAGCGAGGATTCATTGGTGACGAGCACGGTCGGTTTGCCGAGCGCACGCTGCCCCAGCGCCTGGCGCCCCGGCAACGAAAACAGGTCGCGCGGCGTCATCGTCAGATAGTTGCGCCGTGCGAACACGTCGATCGCATAGCCGTTGATGAAGCCGCCATTGTTGTTGCGGATATCGACCACCACGCCCTGCTTGCCCTGATTTTCGGCATCGAGATCAAGATAGAGCTGGTCGAGCGATTCAGACGACATATCGGCAATGTGGACATAGCCGAGCTTGCCACCCGACAATCGCTCGACCAGCGCGCGGCGATCATCGACCCATTGGCGGTAGGCGAGCCCAGCGGCGCTCCCCGCCGATACCGGGCGCACCACCACCTCGCGACGACCATTCGCGCCCTCGACACCCAGCCGCACGCGGCGGCCGACGGTGTTTTCCAGCAGCGCATCGAGATTGTCGTGCGCGCCGACCGCGACACCGCCGACGCTGACGATGCGCTCGCCCGGCACGATCTTCTCGGTCGCGGCGGGGCTGAGCGTCACCACTTCGCGCACGACGAGCCCGCGCCCGGCCTCGTAGGCGGAACGATCGAACCGCAAGCCGAGATCGCCGACGCGGCCCGATGGCAGCGTCCCCGGCCCCATGAAGGGCCGGTTGATGCCGGTGTGCGAGGCGTTGAGTTCGCCGATCATCAGGCCGATGATCCGGCGCAGTTCGTCGGGCGTGCGCGCGCCTGCGACATAAGGCTGGAAGCGCGCGCGCAGCGCCGTCCAATCATGACCATTAAACCCAGCATCGAAGAATTTGCGGTTGAGGATGCTCCACGCCTCATCAAACACGACTTGCTTTTCGCTTGCGAAGTCGATGTCCATATCGGCGGCGATGTTGATCGGCTTGGGCTTGGGGGAATCGATCGGCGTCGAGATCACGCGCCCACCGTCCAGGTAGAACAGCGTCTTGCCGTCCCCCGACAGCGCGAAATCGCCCTTGGGACGATCGCTCTGCGTCAGTTGCTGTGCGACCGGGGGCTCGTCGGCGAGTTCGTCGAGAGTGTAGCTGTAGAGATTGGCTCGGCCCTTTTCGGATGCGCGAAACACCAGTGTCTTGCCATCGGTGCTGATCACAGGTGTGTCCGCGCTGAGCCCCAGCGGCAGGATCGTCGCGCGCCCGCGCAGGCCCTGCCACACGATGGCGACGGGTGGGGCCTTGGGCGCGAGCGGCAGCGCGGCACCTTTCTTGGCCGCGACCGGGAGCGGCTTTGGCCTGGCGGGCGCGGGGCTATCGGCCGGAGCGTCGGGCGTACCGGGCTGTTTGCCCGGCTTGAACAGGTCGCTGAACTTGTCCTCGCGGAACTTGGGCACGTGCGGCAGCAGATCGACGCGGACGATGCGCGAGTCTTCGCTGCGCTGTGCGGTGTCGAACAGGATGTACTTGCCGTCGGGCGACCAGGCGATGCCGCCCATTTCGCCATTGCCGAGGAAGCTCACCGGGCGCGCCGCACCGCCCGCAGCCGGAACTACATGCACGTTCACGAAGGACCGCGCATCGCGCAACGGGAAGGCGACATATTGCCCATCGGGCGACCAGGTCGGGCGCGGCCCCTCGCGCCCGTCGGTGGCGATTGCACCGGTGAATAGCGTGCGATCGGTGCCACCTGTGCCCAGCGTGACCAGGTGCAGCTCACGGTCGTTGAGCACATAGGCCACCGACTTGCCGTCCGGGGCGTAGCTCGGCACCGAAGCAATGCCGCGCGTGGTCAGCATCGTCTCGCGACCGCTGGCGACATCATATTCGACCAAGGCATGGTCGAGCCCGCGCTCGGAAATGACCAAGGCGCGGCGGCTGTCGGGCGACCACACCACTTCCCGCTCGGCCCCCGGCGTATTGGTGATGCGCTGCGCCGGGCCGCCATCCTTGGCCGGGGCGGCGAAGACTTCGCCGTGTCCGATCACCGCAACCTTCTGCCCGTCGCCCGATACGGCCAAGCGGCTGAAGCTCTGCAATTGTTCATGGCGGCGCGGTGTCGCGCTGGCCGCCCCGCGCAGCGTGATCGGCACTGCGCTCGTCTGGCTGGTCGCGGGATCATAGCGCCACACGCCGAAATCGCGCTCGAACACGATCGCCGATCCATTCGCCGCCATCGACGGGTAGAGTAGCCGACCATCGGCGAAGTGCGTCAGTTGTTCGGGGGCAGCCCCCTCGCCCAGCCCGACGCGCCACAGATTTTCGGTGCCGCCGCGCGCGCTCATATAGACGATGCTCTGGCCATCACGGCTCCACATCGGCCAGGCGTGCTTCTCCCCGCCGGGCAACAGACGGCGATACGCGCCACCCTCGGCCACGGGCTTCAACCACAGCTCGGTCTCATCGATATGCGAGGTGCCATTGCGCCACCATTGGCTGCCGCTCAGTCCCCGCGCGTTGATCGCCAGCGTGGTGCCGTCGGGCGAGGGTGCGGCCTGGAACTCGGCGAGATATTTCTCGCGGCTGACCTGCATCGGCGTGCCGCCCGAGGCTGGCACCCGGTAGATATCCGCTTGTCGCCCGACATCGGCAACGCCAGAGGCGAAATAGAGATACTTTCCATCGGGCGACCAGGCATCGAGTTCTTCAGCCGATTCCGCATAGGTCAACCGCGTCACCGCGCCGCTGGCGAGATCGAGCACGTACAGATTCTGGCTGCCGCCACGGGTCGAGGTGAAGGCGAGCCGGGTGCCATCCGGCGAATAAAGCGGGCGTCCCTCGGTCGCGGCATCGGTCACAAGCGGACGCGCGGTGCCGCCGGTCGCCGCCACTTCCCAGATGTCGCCGCCCGAGGCGAAGGCGATCAGGCTACCATCGGGCGACAGGCTCGGTTCGGCAAAGGCCGCTTTGGCCGCAACCGCTTGCGCCGTCGCAGGCAGCGACGCGAGTGTGGTCGACGCGAGCAACGTCGCCGTGGCGAGTGCAAGGCCCCGGAAGATCATAGAAGCACGCCTCAAAATTATAGGAATTTGCTTGTCGCTATTTGCCAGCAACAAAGCGTAAAACAGTGTTCATCACAAGCGCCGTCTGGCATGTTAGTCTCGGCTTAACCGAAGAGGTTCAACAGGGCCGCAATGGACCCTATCACTCTCCCGGCATATTCTCCCGTGGTGCCCGTCCGCCGACCCCATAATGCTGCGCTGGCGCTGTTTGCTGGGCTCATCCTATTATTGGCATGGGGTGGCGTCGCGATATCGCGCGGTAACGGTTATGTCGCGCCCTTGTGGTTGGCCAACGCCGTCCTTGCCGCGACCATCCTGCGGTCAGGCTGGCGCAACGCCTGGTATTGGGTCGCCACAGCCTTCGCGGCCTTGTGCCTTGCCGCCATCTTGAACGGGGATCCGCCGTTATTTTCGCCCGTGCTCGCCGCAATCAATTGTGCCGAAGCGATGGGCGGAAGTTGGCTGCTGATGCGGTGGCAGAAGCACGCACCCGATATGGCCGACTTCCGCGACCTGCTGCGCTTCGCGCTCTGGTGCTGCTGCATCGCACCGGCCTTGTCGGGGGTGGTGGCAACGTTCTGGCTGCATCCGCACGACCTTTTGCTTGGCTTGTCGATTTGGCGATATTGGTTTTTCGCCGATAGCCTGGGCATGTTGATCGGTGGACCGATCGCGTTGATCGCGATCGACACATGGAGCCAGCGCCGCGCCATTACCCGAGAGCGCACATTGGAGATCGCGGCGATCTTGGCAGCCAATGCCGTGGTGGCCGCGATCGTCTTTCTGCAACCCGCCTATCCGATGTTCTTCGTTTCCCTGCCGTTGATCATTCTGGCCTCGTTCCGGCTGGGCGTTCCCGGGGCTGCGGCCGCGATCACGGTGGTCGGGATCATCGGGACGGTGGGAACGCTGTCGGGCCTCGGCCCGGCGTATATGATCGGCGGAACGCTGGCGACGCGCGTCCATCTGCTGCAACTGTTCCTGGCCGCGTGTTTCGCGATCAGCCTGCCTTTCGCAGCCGCGATCGCGGGACGCGAGCGCATTCGCCTGGAGTTGAAGCGCAGCCGTGACTTTTCGGAAACCCTCGTTTCCTCAATGCAGGAAATCGTGTTTCGAACCGATGCCGAGCGGCGCTGGATCTTTCTCAACCCCGCCTGGGAAACGATCACCGGCTACAGTGTCGCGGAAAGTCTAGGGCGATCGACAACCGAATATCTGTTGCCCGAAGACCGCGCCCAAGGCGACATACGCTTCAGAAAGATCATCAGCGGCGAGGTGACCGAGGCAACCCTGCGGCAACGCTTCTTCAATGCCGCTGGCGAATGCCGCCATATCGAGACCATGCTGCGCCGCCTCGCCGAGCCGGACGGCAGTTTCGCCGGGACGATCGGTACCATTCGCGATATTACAGAGACGGTTGCGACACAGCACGCCCTGACCGAGAGCGAAGCGCGCTTCCGGCGCCTGGCAGAAACCGCTCCCGTCGGAATTTTCCGCGCAGGTGCCACGGGCGGGCTGACCTATGTCAACCGCGCTTGGGCCGACAAGGTCGGGCTAAGCATGGAGGATGCGCTGGGCAACGGCTGGATGCGCGCTCTGGTCGACCCAACACCCTTTCTGGAACAGCCCGCCTGGGAAGACTTCAAACCGGGCGACGTGCGGGTCCGCGACAACGCCTTTCGGGGTTCGGATGGACGGGAATTGTGGTTCCAGACCGTCAACAGCCCTGAATTTGACGAAAATGGCGTGCTGACCGGCTTTATCGGCGCGATCATCGACATCACCGAGCAACGGCAATCACGGATTGCGCTCGCCGAGAGCAAGCGCTTGTTCGAAACGCTCGCCGACCTTTCGCCCGCTGGTATTTTCCGCACCGATACCGAGGGGCGTGTCACCTATGTCAATCGCGCCTGGATGGAATTTGCCGGGCTGAGCTACGAACAATCGATGGGTTATGGCTGGAGCAAGGCGATCCATCCCGACGACCTGGCACGCGTTTCCAAGACCTGGAACGAAGCGGTGGGCGGTGCCCAAAAAGTCCGCATGGATTTTCGTTTCCTGCGCGACGGAGTCGAGCGCTGGGTCGAGGTGCTCGCCGTCAATGAATATGACTCCGAAGGCAAGCGGATCGGCTTCCTCGGCGTCGACATCGATATCACCGAACGAAAGGCCGCAGAAGCAGCCCTCGCCGCGAGCGAGGAACAGTTGCGCCTGCTCGCCGAAAACGCGACCGACGCTGTGTTCCGCCTGTCGTTGGACGGGGTGTGCCTCTATGCGTCGCCATCGTTCCAGCACATGCTCGGAATCGATCCACAAAGACTGATCGGCCAAAATATCCTCGTCCGTTTTCATGCCGAGGATTCGGATGCCGTCATGGCGACACACCGGGCCCTGGCGGCAGGAGAAATGGAGCGATCGGTTACGACCTTTCGGTGGGAATCGATCGAGCACAAAGGAAAATGGTTCTGGCTGGAGGCCAATAGTGGGTTGGTGCGCGACCCCGAGACGCACCAGCCACTCGAAATCATCAGCTCGATCCGCGACATCACCGTGCGCAAACAGCTCGAATTCGACCTCGATTCGGCACGGCGCCATGCCGAGGTCGCCGCCCAGGCGAAATCGAGCTTCCTGGCCAATATGAGCCACGAAATCCGTACGCCAATGAACGGTGTGCTTGGCTTTACGGATTTGCTGCTCGCGGAAGACCCGCGCCCCGACCAGCAACAAAAGCTGCAGATGATCGCCGAATCGGGGACCGCGATGATGCGGTTGCTCAACGACATTCTCGATTTGTCGAAGATCGAGGCCGGGCATGTCACGCTGGCGCACGATCGGGTCGACCTGCGCCATCTCGCCCGAAGTTGCGCCAAACTGATCCTGCCGATCGCCATGCGCAGCGGGCTGGAATTGCAGACGGAAATCGCCGACGATGTTCCCAATATGGTGATCGGCGATGGGCTGCGGCTGCGCCAGATTATCCTGAACTTGCTCGGTAATGCCGCAAAATTCACCGAACACGGCGCAATCACGCTCAGCGTCGCGATGGTAGATGGCGATGTCGCCATTTCGGTCGGTGACACGGGCATCGGCATCGCGCCGGACCGCCAGGCCGCGATTTTCGGAGAGTTCGTCCAGGAAGACAGCTCGACCGAGCGCCGATATGGCGGCACTGGGCTCGGCCTCTCGATCTCGTCGAAATTGGCCAAATTGATGCAGGGGTCGCTGTCATTGTTCAGCGCGGTGGGGATCGGAACGACGATCACCTTGCGTGTTCCCCTGCCGGTGGCCCCCCCTAATGCGCCGGCGATCAAGCCCACCCCGGCCGCGACCTTGCCGCCCGTGCCCGGCGCACGCGTGCTGGTGGCGGAAGATCACGAGGTCAACCAGCTTCTCATAAAGGCAATGTTGACACGACTCGGTTATGATCCGGTCATTGCGCGCGGCGGTATCGAGGCCATTGCGATGGTGCAGGATGCCGCGACACACGGGAATCCGTTTGGATTGGTACTGATGGACATGCAAATGCCGGACATTGACGGACTGGTCGCGACGCAACGCATCCGTCAAGGCGGCATAGCGCCCACCACCTTGCCGATCATCGCACTGACCGCAAATGCCTATGCCAGCGACATCGAGGCCTGCCGCGCGGCCGGCATGCAAGACCATCTGGCCAAGCCCGTCCGCCTCAGCGCGCTTGACCATGCCGTGCGGCGCTGGGCGATACCGCCAACGGGTGTGCCAACCGAAGCACCGCTTCCCGCAAGCGCGGATCCCGAACTGATTGCGCAGTTCGAAGCGCGTGTGCAGCGAACCTTCACCGCGCTCGACATTGCGTTGGGGGAAAACGGAGGGCCTACTACCGACCCGAAACGGGCGATCGATGACGTGCAGGAGGCTTTACACCTGCTGGCGGGCACGGCGGCTTTCTTCGGTAAAGCAGACCTGGGCACCATCGCAGCCGATCTCGACGAGCAGCTCGGTGCCGGGCATCATATCGGCACCGCGGCGTTTCTGCAGGCTGCACGAGCGCAATTGCGGGCTGCTGCTGCCGAGAGCGTGTAAGATGGCGACGATTGTCATGGTCGACGATGACGAGCTGCTATGCGCCATCGTTGCCCGTACGCTGGCACCGCTCGGCCACACGGTGGTCGCAGTCCGCGACGGGGATGATGCGGTGGACGTGTTGTGGGAATGCGGCCCCGATCTGGCGATTCTGGATTGCGCTTTGCCAGGCAAGACCGGCCTCGCCATTCTCCGCGAAATCCGCCAGTCCGCGATGTTCCAGACGTTGCCGGTGTTGATCCTGACGGCGCGGCGCAGCGAATGGCATGCGAAGCTCGCCATGGAGGCGGGTGCCAATGACTATGTCCGCAAACCCTTCAATCCGGGCGCGTTGATCGACAAGATCGAACAGTTGCTGGCGACCCCACCGCCGCCCACCGATGGCGCATCGCTGATCGACATGGCGCGCCTGGCGGATTTGCGCGCTGCCGTCGGCTATGCCCAGGCCGACACGCTCCTCGCGATGATGGCGACCGACATTGTCGAGCGCGCCAACCGGATCGCCACACTGCTAGCCGAAGAGGACTTTCGGCGCGCGGTCACCCAGGCCCATGCGCTCCGCGGCGCGGCAGACGGGATTGGCGCGCTCGATCTCGCCCAGCAGTGCCGCGCGATCGAGCAGGAGACCGAACGCAGCGGAGGCCCGATTGTCGCGTGCGCGACTGCGACCGTCGCCGCAATCGACCAGGCGCGCCGTCACGCAGCGACGTCTAGCGCCTGAAGCGCCAAGATCGCCTGCGTCCTGTTGGTGACGCGCAGTTTCTTGAAAATCTGCGCGAAATGCGTCTTCACGGTGGTTTCGGCGATGCCCAGCTCATACGCGATTTGCTTGTTCTGGCTGCCATCGGCGGCGGCGCGCAGCACGCGGAATTGCGCCGGCGACAATTCTCCAATCAACGACGGCGTCTCGACCGGATCGCTACCTTCCAGCATTTCCGGGGGAAACGAGGTTTCGCCCGACAGCAATGCCGCGATCGCCTTTACCATCGCGGACATCGGCTCGCTTTTGGGAATAAAGCCACTGGCCCCTTCCTGCGCCGCGCGCCGCATCAAGGCGGGCTGATCGCTGCTGGTGACGATTGCGATTCTCGCGTGCGGCTGCAAGCGCCGCAACATCAGCAAACCGGCCAAACCCTGTACATCCGGCAAACCAAGATCGAGGAGGATCAGGTCGAATTTGCGCTCCTGCGCCAAAGCAGTTGCGTCGGAAATCGTCCCGACCTGGTCGATAGCGATTTCGGGCTCGACTTGCTGGGCGGCCATTCCCAAGGCGGTGGCACACATCGGATGATCATCCGCGATCAAGATCGTTCGAGCCAAGCTCTGTCTCCCCCTGCTTCATCGCCTTTCGCGGCGGCCGCTAACCCGCACCGCACCGGCAGACGACCTCTGCCGTCGAAAAATACTACGGAACTTCAAGACATTCAAACGATGTTAGCGTAATTTTTAATAGTACGTCAGTCCGCATATTACGGATTGACGACGGATGAAATTTATTTGCTGCTATGGTAGCCGTTGCCAGTGAGCGGCCTTTCAACACGATGGCGTACCCGCGACCAGCGGTCGATCGCCCTGGCGTTTACGGTCGTCTTGCTCGTCGCCGTAGCGCACGGCCTGCTCTTCTGGCCGGGGATCCTCACCTGGGACGCAATTCGGCAATACGGTCAGGCCCTTAGCGGTCGATATGACGATTGGCATCCGCCCGCCATGAGCTGGCTGTGGCGGCAATTTCGGGTGTTCGGCTCCGGCCCGGCACCGATGCTCGTGCTCCAGCTTGCCCTGTATTGGAGCGGAACCGCATTGTGGCTGCGTGCAACACGGCGCGATCACCGCCGTGCTGCGCTGGTTATCGCCGTGCTGGCCTTGTCACCCGTAATGTTGGTGCTGATCGGCACGGTATTGAAAGACAGCCTGTTCGCCGGTGCGCTGCTGCTGGCAAGCGGCCTGATTGCGGCCGCACGACCGGGCGAGCGCTGGGGCAGGAGCATCGCCGCGATCGTGCTGGTGGCAGCGGCGACGCTGCGCTTCAACGCCGTGCCTGCATGCCTGCCGCTGCTCGTGCTGACGGCCCCAGCGACCTGGCGACGGTCGCTGCCGCGCCTGGCCATGACCAGCGTGCTCGCCGCAATCCCGCTGGCCCTGGCACTGCCGCTCGCCAATGCCGCGCTCCACGCCGAGCGCAGCGGGGTCGAGCTGTCGCTGGTTATTTACGATCTCGGCGGGATCGGGCGCTTCAGCGGTGCCGCCATGTTTCCAGCGGTCGAGGTCGACGACCCGGTTGCGGTCAATGCCCAATGCTACACACCGGTATCGTGGGATCGCTATGCCTGGTGGGGAGCCGATCCGTGCGCGATCGGCTTCACCACGCTGCGCACCCCGCTCAGGGCCGGGCACGGCCCTTATGCCTGGTGGGCGAAGGCCGTGCTGGCACATCCGCTGGCTTATGCCGAGCATCGCCTCGCGCATTTCAACAGCAATTCGCGGTTCCTCGTTCACGATGCCGATTTGCCGGGGTTGTCGCTTGCGTCGGATCCCAATCCGTGGGGCTTCACGCTCGCCCCCAATGCCGCGCGCGATGCGGTGGCGACGGCGGCGCAGGCGTTGCTGCGAACGCCGTTCGGCTGGCCGATCTGCTGGCTCGCGCTCGGGGTCGGCCTGCTGGTGCTACGGCCAGCGGTGCGGACACTCGACCCAGCGGCGGCGATGGCCTGGTCGGCGGTGCTGTACGGCTTCAACTATCTGCCGCTGAGCGTGGCGTCCGAAGTGCGCTACCATCTATGGACAATCGCCGCCATCGGCATCGCCGCCGCGCTGACGCTCCCCCGCGCCGACGTACGCGCGCTACCGCGCTGGCGGTGGGTGCTGGCGGGCGTGCCGTTGGTGGTGGTGGTGCTGGGCGGGGTGGTGGCGCGGCTCTAACGAGCACTGGGCAACCGCTTTGCAAGGGAGGAATCTCTGGTCGGGGCGACAGGATTCGAACCTGCGACCCCCACACCCCCAGTGTGATGCGCTACCAGGCTGCGCTACGCCCCGACCGAGGGAGGCGCGTCTAGGCTGGCGCGCGCCGCGATGCAAGCCACTTCCGCGTGAACACCCGTTATTGCTTGATCTGGCCGAGCGGCAGCAGGCGTTTGGCCAGCGCCTGGATCAATTTGGCGTCCCCGCCCTGCACCACCACCGCCAGTTGCACGGCGTGGCGCTGCAGGATTCGGTCCAGCGGAGTCGGCGTGCTGCCCTTCGCGGCGCGCGCGAGCAAAGCGGCGGCCCCGGCATCGGTGCCGTCGATGGCGAGTCGCAGCAGCCCTTCCAGCGCGGGGAACAGCGCGCGGTCGCCGCCAAGCGCGATCGCGCGGTCGAGCGACTCAAGGCCGTCGGCCTTGCGCGCGCCCAGCGCACCGCGCGCCATCAGCGTGCCGAGCGACACGACGGCATTGAGGTGCCACGCGCCACATGCCGCCTGCGCCTCGGCATCGCGCGGGTTGCGGCGGACGATCGCCTCGAACTGATCGCGCGCGGACAGCGCGTCGGCGCGGTTGCGGGTGAGCTTGGCGCGATAGCTCGTCGCCATTGCCAGCGTCATCAGCGCCTCGGCATCGGTCGGCGCACGCGCCAGCGTCACCCGCGCCGCCGCTTCGACGCTGGCGATCTGCGCCAGCGCCACCGCCTTGTCCCGCGCGAAAAACGCCATCTGAGTCAGCGCCTCGCGCCCGTTGGGCGCTTGCGCGAAGGCCGGTGTTGCGAACGGTGTCGATACCAGAACGGTAGCAGCCAGGAACAGTCTCATGGCAATCCTCCCTCGCGCGGCGGGGCGCGCTATTCTCCGCGCAGCGTCCTCCAGAACGTGCCGTCCCATGCCTTCACGCTGAAATCAACGATTCCGAAATCACCGAGCGCGCGACCGAAGGCCGTCTGGTGCGGTGCCTCGCCATGCGCGCCCAGCGCCTCGACCGAGGCCCAGCGTTCGGAAATATGCAACAGGTCTGGATCGGCGACATCGACGGCGAAGGCGTAGAGTTCACAGCCCTCTTCTGCGCGGACCTTTTCGACATGTGCCGCGAGCAACTCGGTCATCTTTGCCAGATCGCCCGGTACGGTCTTGATATGGCCCATTACGATGATCGTCATATGTCTGTCTCCAACCCGCATGTTGCGTGAACGCACACTAGATGATAGCGCCCGCCGCTTGTAACGAGGTCGCAAGATCTCGCCATCCCCGCATGCCAAGATGCGCAGGCGGGTCCAGCTTTACCAAGGTAGCCCATGTTCGCCACCCCCGCCTTCGCCCAGACCGCCGGTGCCGCTGCGCAGCCCGATGGCTTTCTCCCGATGATCGTCAGCTTCGCGCCGTTGCTGCTCGTGTTCGTCGTGTTCTACTTCCTCATCCTGCGCCCGCAGCAAGCCCGCGCCAAGGCGCAGGCCGCCGCGATCAACGCGGTCAAGAAGGGCGATTCGGTCATCACCGCGGGCGGCGTGCTCGGCAAGGTGACCAAGGTCGAGGACAAGGTGGTCGAGGTCGAGATCGCGCCGACGCTGAAGATCAAGGTCGTCAAGGCGACGCTGGCCGAGGTGACCCCGCTCGGCACCGCCAAGCCCGCGAACGACTGATCCGATGCTGGATTTCCCGCGCTGGAAGGTCGCTTCGATCCTGGGCCTGCTCGCTTGCCTGATGGCGTTGGCGATCCCCAGTTTCCTGCCCGACTCGGTGACCAATAGCTGGGGGCGCTTCCCCCACCCGAAGGTCAACCTCGGTCTCGATCTGGCGGGCGGCAGCTATTTGCTGCTTGAGGCCGACACCAAGGAACTGGTCAAGAACCGGCTCGAGGCGAAGCGCGAGGAAATCCTCAACGACATGAACAGCGCGACGCCGCCGATCCAGATCGGCGACATCGCGACCGACGGCGGCAAGCTGAGCTTCCTGCTGCGCGACGTCCGCCAGCTCGATGCCGCGCGCGAATTGCTGAACAAGCATATCGGCGGCGCGGGGATGACCGGGCAGCGCGACTGGGATCTGAGCGTCATCGACGGACAGCGCATCGTGATGACGCCGACCCAGGCCGGCATCACACAGGCCGTCAACGATGCGATGGCAACCGCCACCGATGTGGTGCGCACGCGTATCGACAAGCTCGGCACCAAGGAGCCGACCATCGTCCGCCAGGGCACCGACCGCATCGTGGTGCAGGTGCCGGGGTTGAAGGACCCCAAGGCGCTGAAGGATTTGCTCGGCAAGACCGCCAAGCTCGAATTCAAGATGGTCGACGACACGCCCTATGTGCCGGGCGGGATCGTCCCCGCAGGCAGCCAGGTACTGCCGTATCCCGAAGGCGGACCGCAGGCAAAGATCCTGGTCAAGCGCAAGGCGATCCTGACCGGCGACCAGTTGCTGAGCGCAAGCCAGGGCTTCAAGCAGGATTCGACCGAGCCGATCGTCAATTTCGGTTTCAATTCGGATGGCGGTCGCATCTTCGCACGGATCACGCAGGACAATACGGGCAAGGCCTTCGCCGTGATCGTCGATGGCCAGGTGATTTCCGCGCCGCGCATCAACACGCCAATTCTGGGTGGCTCGGGCTATATCGAAGGCCGCTTCACCGTCGAATCCGCCAACAACCTGGCGATCGCGCTCAGCTCGGGCAAATTGCCGATCACGCTGAAGGTGATCGAGGAGCATAGCGTCGGTTCGGATCTCGGCACCGACTCGATCCACGCCGGCATCCTGGCGTCGAGCATCGCTGTCGCGCTGGTCGTGGTGTTCATGATCGTCACTTACGGTCGCTTCGGTTTCTATGCCGACTACGCCGTGGTCATCAACGTGATGGTCATCATGGGCGTGCTGGCGTTGCTCAACGGCACGCTGACGCTGCCGGGCATTGCCGGCTTCGTGCTGACGATCGGCACCGCAGTCGACGCGAACGTGCTGATCAACGAGCGCATCCGCGAGGAACGCCGCCGCGGCCGCAGCGTGATCCAGTCGGTCGAACTGGGATACAAGGAAGCGAGCCGCACGATCTTCGAGGCGAACGCAACCCATGCGATTTCGGGCCTGATCATGCTGTTGCTCGGCTCGGGCCCGGTCAAGGGGTTCGCGGTCGTGCTGCTGATCGGCATCGTCACGTCGGTGTTCACCGCCGTCACCTTCACGCGGATGCTGGTCGTGTTGTGGATTCGCAAGAATCGCCCGACCGAAATCAATATTTGATCGGCCAGACATATGCGCCTGCTGAAACTCGTTCCCGATAACACCAACCTCCCGTTCGTCTCGCTGCGCAAATGGGCGTTCGGGCTGACGCTATTGTTGTCGATCGCCGCCGTTGGTCTGGTCGTCGCGCGCGGCCTCAATCTCGGCGTCGATTTCGTCGGCGGTCTGATGATCGAGGAAAAGTTCGATACACCGCCCTCGCTCGACACGCTCCGCACCACGGTCGACCGGCTGAACCTGGGCGAAGTCCGCCTGCAAAGCGTCGGCACCGACGGCAAGACCATCTCGATCAAGCTGCCCCCCCCGCACAGCACCGACGAGGGTGCCGCGAACCGCATCGTGGCCCAGGTCCAGGCGGCGGTGACCAAGCAATTTCCCGACGCGAAATTTTCCAAGCAGGACGTCGTCGGTGGCAAGGTATCGGGCGAGCTGATCGGCAAGGGCATCCTCGCGGTCGTGCTCGCGGTGATCGGCATCGGCCTGTTCGCGATCCTGCGTTTCGAATGGCAGTTCGGCGTATCGACCGTCGTCGCCATCGTCCACGACGTGCTGATGACACTTGGCTTCTTCGCGCTGACCTGGTTTGAGTTCGACCTCAATATCGTCGCCGCCGTGCTGACGATCATCGGCTATTCGATCAACGACAAGATCGTGATCGACGACCGTATCCGCGAAAACATGCGCCGCTATCGCAAGATGGACATGTCGGCGATCGTCGATCTGTCGGTCAACGAAACGCTGCCACGCACCGTTATGACCTCGGTCACCATCCTTCTCGCGCTCTTTGCCCTGCTCATCTTCGGTGGCCATGTGCTGCGCGGCTTCACCTCGGCGATGATCCTCGGCATTTTCGTCGGCACCTATTCGTCGATCTACGTGTCATCGTCACTGCTCATCTCGCTCGGCCTGCGCCCCGATCCCAAGCTGGACGATGCCCCGGTCGGCGGAACGCCCAAGGCGCGCTGATGCGGATCGAACGCGAGCGAGGAGTCGGCCCGATCATCACCGGCTTCTCGCAAGGCGGGTTCAAGGTCGAGGCCGACGCGTTTCGCGGTGTCTATCGCGCGCTGCTGATCTGGCCCGACGGGTCGGACGAATGGGCCCCGCCCGCGCTTGAGGCGCTGACCGCAGAGGCGGTCTCGCCGTTGCTGGCGATCGATCCGCGGCCGGAATTTCTGCTGCTCGGGACCGGAGCCACCATGCAGCGTCCGTCGCCCGCCTTCGTCCGCGCGCTGGAGGCGCAAGGGGTCGGGGTCGAGGCGATGGACAGTCGCGCCGCCGCGCGGGCGTGGGCCGTGCTGCGCGGCGAGGGCCGTCAGGTCGCAGGCGCGCTCTATCCGCTTTGACGCGCGCGCAGGCGGCGTTATCCTCTTCGGAAAACGCTTGGGGAGAGTCGCGTTATGACGATGAGAGTATATCTGGCCGCCGCCGCTCTGGCCGCCACCACCCCCGTTTTTGCCAGCGCGCAAACCGCCGACACACCGCCCGCACCCGCTGCCGCCCCCGATTACGGCAAACCCGAAAGCTGGCTGTGCCGACCCGGCAAGGTCGATCCGTGCGACGCCAATCAGGACGCCACGGTCATCAAGGCCGATGGATCGCGCAGCACCGAGAAGTTTTCCGCGACCAGCGACCCGAAATTCGACTGCTTCTACGTCTACCCAACGGTCTCCAACGATCCGACGCCCAATAGCGACATGGTGGCAGGACCCGAGGAGGATTCGGTCGCCGCTTTCCAGGCCGGGCGCTTCGCCAAATATTGCCGCGTGTTCGCGCCGCTCTATCGCCAGGTCACGATCGCGGCGCTCCGCGCGAAGCTGATCGGCAAGCCCGACACGTCGGACCGGGCGATGGCCTATCACGACGTCAAGGCAGCGTGGGAGGAGTATCTCGCCTACGACAATCACGGGCGCGGCGTCGTGCTGATTGGCCATAGCCAGGGCGCGGGGATCCTGAAGAGCCTGGTCGCCAAGGCGATCGAGGGCACACCGGTGCAGCAGCAGATCATCTCGGTGCTGATTCCGGGCACCACGGTCGCGGTGCCGGAGGGCAAGGACGTCGGCGGCGATCTGCAATCGACCCCGCTCTGCCACACCGCCAAGGATGTCGGCTGCGTTGTCAGCTACGTCACCTTCCGCGCCGATGCGCCGCCGCCCGCCAACAGCCATTTCGGCATCGTCAGCGAGCCCGGCATGGTCGCGGCCTGCGTCGATCCGGCGGCGCTCACCGGCGGTGCCACCACCGACGCCTATCTCGGCGCAAAGGGCGCTGGCATGAGCAGCTTGCCGATGGGGCCGTGGACGACCGATGGCGCGCCCGTCACCACGCCGTTCGTCAAGGTGCCGGGCCTGCTCAGCACCGCCTGCGCCAGCTCGGGCAAGGCCCATTATCTGGCGCTGACGATCCACGCCCAGCCGACCGACAAACGCACCGGCACGATCGTCGGCGACATCGTTTATGGCGGGATGACGCTCCGCGACTGGGGCCTGCACTTGATCGACATGCCGGTGGTGATGGGCAATCTGGTCGAGCTGAGCAACCTGCAGGCCAAGGCGTGGCTGGCCAAGCAACCGCCGTCACCGGCGGGCTGAAACCAGCCCGGCCAGATGATCGTAGAGCGCGGCAGTATTGGCCGCCCAGGTGAAACGCTCCGCGCCTCGGCGGACATCCTGCGCGCTCGGCGGATTGGCGAGCACATCGCCGATCGCTTCTGCAAAAGCGGACGCGCTGCGTTCGGTGATGCGCCCGAAGGCGCGCTCGGTCACCACCTCCGCCGCCCCGCCCGCGCCGGTAATCACAATCGGCGTACCGCAGGCCAGTGCCTCGACCCAGGCATTGGCGAGCCCCTCCGATGCCGATGCCAGCGCCATCACGTCGGCTGCGCCGAGCAAGGCGGGAAGGTCGTCGTGCCGGACACTACCCAATAGCCGCACGCGATCCGTCAGGCCAAGCGTCGCAATCTGCGCGGTGAGCGCGGCGCGTGCGGGGCCCTCGCCCGCGATCAACAGCGTCGCGGCTGGCAGCGACGCCATTGCCGACACGACGATGTCATGCCCTTTGCGCGGGATGAGCGCGCCGAGCGAGACGACCAGCGGCCCGGCGACGCCGTAAGCCGCCTTGGCCGCAGCGCGGTCGCGGGCCCCGAAACGATCGAGATCGACGCCGGTATGGTGCACCCGAATCCCCGCTTCAGGCAGGCCGAGCACGGCCATGTCGTGGCGCATTGCCTGCGACACGGCGAGCAGCCCGTCGGCCGCCTGCCCCGCCGCGATCACCTGCGCGGCGGTCGCGGGCGCGCGCCCCCAATGATGGATGTCCGCCCCGCGCGCCTTGATCGACACCGGCACGCCGAAATGCCGCCCCAGCGCGACCGCAGCCGGACCATCGGGGAAAAAGAACTCCGCATCGATCACGTCGAACGCGAAATCGCGGCGGAGCGCGGTGAGCAGGGGGACCAGCCGTCGCACCAGTGAACCCGCATGAAACCGCCCGCCGGTGCCGGGCAGCGCGAGAAAGCGCGGGCGGCGGATGTCGAGGCCCTTCCACGTCTCGCGCTCGGGCAAGGCCGCGAGCGGGGCATAATGCCCGTGCCGCGCAAGCGGCCAAGGCGGTATCCCCAGCGGTGCCACCACGCGCAGATCGACCCCTGGATGCGCCGCCAGCCCAAGCGTCTGCCGTTCGACAAACACGCCGAAATTGGGCCGCGACGCATCGGGAAACAGCGTCGAAAGGGTCAGTACGCGCAGCATCGGTGCGATGTAGCGCGAAACACTTACCGTTTCCCTCCCCGGCTTTCAGGGAGGGGCCGGTTTAAATGCGTTTGTCGCCGGGATACGCCAGCAGCAAGTCGCTTCCGACCTCCGCCGCAATTTCACAGCGACCGGACAGCGTCAGACACTCGCCCGCTTGCCACGCAACGCCATCGACGACACCGGCACCGGCGACCGGCACCAGCCACGCCGTCACGCCCTCGGGCAAATCGATTACGCGGTGACCGGCCGCAAAGCGCTCGACCACGAATTTCGGCCCTTCGGCCAGCACCTGATGGTCGCGGCCGTCCGGTGCAGGGGTCGGCAGCGGCACGAACGGCACGGGGTTGGATACCGCCACGCCCGCATCCAGATGCAGTTCGCGGTCGCTGCCATAATCGTACAGGCGATACGTCAGATCGACATTCTGCTGCACCTCGATCACAGTGATGCCAGCACCGATCGCGTGGATCGTCCCCGCTTCCGAATAATAGAATTCGCCCGCCTTTACCGGTTTCCAGTCGAGCAGATGCTCGATCGAACCGTCAAGTGACGCCGCGCGCAACGCCTCGTGCGTCATCGGTTCCAGCGTGCCGAGCGCGATCGTCGAATCGGGTTCGGCTGCCAGGATCAGCCACGCCTCGTCCTTGCCGCGCGGATAGCCCGCCGCCTGCGCTGCCGCATCGTCGGGGTGAACCTGCACCGACAGTTTTTCGCTGGTGAAGAGATATTTGATCAGCAGCTCGGGCTCGCCTGCATGCGGCGTCTGAAACCACACCTCACCGATCTTCTCGCCGCCAGGTGCCGGATTGGCGAAGCCGGGCCACAGTTGCGTGCGACCCCAGGGTTTCTCGACGCGTTTGGTGGCAAGCAGGGTGGCGGTCACAGGGGGTACTCCAATCGAATCCGAAAATGGCAACGCTCCGATAGCGCGAAGCGATCCGTATTGAAAACGCGCCGTCGCAAGCATGCCGTCGAAAAGGATTGTTCGCGCATCCGGGGTTAGGCTAAGGCTTACGCCGATGCGTACCCCCCTTACCCGCTCGCCCCTTTTCCGCAGCCTCGCGGTCGGCCTGATCGCCGCGACCGTGCTCACCTCCACGGGGTGCGCGCGCAACCGGACCAAGGGCGACATACCCTATGTCGCGCGCGACGTCGGCACGCTGTACACAGCAGCGAAGCAGCGGCTCGATAATAAGGAATATAAGCTGGCAGCGGCGCTGTTTGACGAGGTCGAGCGGCAGCACCCCTATTCGGTATGGGCGCGTCGTGCACAGTTGATGAGCGCGTTCAGCTATTATCTCGCGCATGATTACACCGCTTCGATCCAATCCGCACAGCGTTTCATATCGGTCCACCCCGGCAACCGCGACGCGGCTTATGCCTATTATCTCGTCGCGCTCGGCTATTATGAGCAAATCAGCGACGTCACGCGCGACCAGAAGATCACGCAGCAGGCGCTCGATGCGCTTGGCGAATTGACGCGCCGCTACCCCAACACGCGCTATGCCGCCGATGCACGACTCAAGATCGATCTCGTGCGCGACCATTTGGCCGGCAAGGAAATGGAGATCGGTCGCTTCTACGAAACGCGCGGCCAATGGCTCGCCGCGACGATGCGCTTCCGCAAGGTGGTCGACGATTATCAGACGACCACGCACGCACCCGAGGCGCTGATGCGGCTGACCGAAACCTATCTCGCGCTCGGCGTGCCCGATGAGGCTCGCAAGGCGGCGGCCGTGCTGGGGGCCAATTATCCCGGCACGCAATGGTATAGCCGCGCCTACAAATTGTCGGAGGAACACCCGCCCGTCGCGGTCGCGGCGATCGCGCCGGGCCAGTTGATCGTGCCGCTGCCCGACAAATCGCTTCCCGACAAGCCGCTCAAAACCCACGAGCCGAAGCGCGACGCGCGCGCTTTGCCGACCTCGGGCGGTTCGTCGACCAACCCAGGCAATCCGAACCCGGGTAGCTGACCGCGCGCGGCGAAAAGAACGATACCGGAACATCGATTGTTCGGGTAAAGCGGGCGGCAGACCCATGCTGATCTCTCTCGCCATCCGTGACGTCGTGCTGATCGAGGCGCTGGACCTGCACTTCGGGCAGGGCCTGGGCGTGCTGACCGGTGAGACCGGTGCGGGCAAATCGATCCTGCTCGATGCGCTGGGCCTGGCGCTCGGCGCGCGCGGCGAGGCCGGGCTGGTGCGGCAGGGTGCCGCGCAAGCCGTGGTCACCGCCACCTTCGATACGCCCCACACCACCGGGCCGATCGCCGCGCTGCTGGGCGAGAACGGCTTCGACGTCGATCCCGGCGAGCCGCTGATGATCCGCCGCATCGTCAAGGCCGATGGCGGCAGCCGCGCCTTCGTCAACGATCAGCCTGCGTCGGCGGGCCTGTTGCGCGAGCTCGCAACCTATCTCGTCGAAATCCACGGCCAGCACGATGATCGTGGGCTGCTCAACGCGCGCGGGCACCGTGCCTTGCTCGATGCGTTCGGACGGATCGACGCGGGCGCTACGGCGACCGCCTATAAAGCATGGCGCGATGCCGAAGCTGCGCTGGCGACGGCGCGCGCGACGATCGACACTGCCGCACGCGACCGTGAGTGGCTGGAACACGCCGTCGCCGAACTGCGCGCGCTCGCCCCCGAACCGGGGGAGGAAGAAGCCCTCGCCGAACGCCGCCGAACGATGCAGCGTTCGGAAAAGATCGCCGCCGATCTCGCCGCGATCGAAAGCTGGCTGGAGGGATCGGACGGTGGCCTTGCGCAACTCCGCCAGGCGGCGCGCGTGCTCGAACGAATCGCTGAGGATCATGAGGCACTGGCCGAGGCTTTGGCAGCGGTCGATCGCGCGGTGATCGAGGGCGCGGTCGCCGAGGAGAAACTGCGCGAGGCCAAGGCCGATCTGTGGTTCGATCCCGCCGCGCTGGAGGAGGATGAGGCGCGGCTGTTCGAACTGCGCGGCATGGCGCGCAAACATCGCGTCCAACCCGATGCACTGGCCGAGTTGGCTGACGACCTGACCGCCAAGCTGGAGGCGCTCGATGCCGGGGAAGAAGGCATCGCCGCGCTCGAAGCGAAGCTCGCCGCTGCGCGCGCGACTTATGACAGGGCCGCCGCCGCGTTGAGCGAGGCGCGCACCGCCGCCGCAGTGCGGCTCGACGCTGCGGTCAAGGGGGAGTTGATCCCGCTGAAACTCGATGCCGCCCGCTTCCGCACCGTCGTCGCGCCAGCGCCCGGCGAACAATGGTCGGCGGCGGGCAAGGACCGCGTCGAATTCGAGATTTCGACCAACCCCGGCGCGCCCTTCGCGCCATTGGTCAAGATCGCCTCGGGTGGCGAATTGTCGCGCTTCATCCTCGCGCTGAAGGTTGCGCTGGCCGATCAAGGCGGGGCCGCGACGATGATCTTCGACGAAATCGATCGTGGCGTCGGCGGTGCCGTGGCGAGTGCCATCGGGGAACGTCTGGCGCGGCTGGCGCAAGCGACGCAATTGCTGGTGGTCACGCATAGCCCGCAAGTCGCGGCGCGAGGGCAGCACCACCTGCTGATCGCCAAGAGCCATGACGGGACCGTCACCCGTACCGGCGTGACGACGCTCGACGACACGGCCCGCCGCGAGGAAATCGCACGGATGCTGTCGGGCGCGACGATCACGCCCGAGGCGCGCGCGCAAGCCGATAGGTTGTTGGAGACGGCGTAAAGCCATCCGTATCGGCAACCCGCAAACCCAGCACCGAATCCGTCACCCCGAGTTCATCCCGGGGTGACGGAACGACGGCGGATCGGCTGTTAAAACGGCATCGTCACGGTAAACATGATGCCCTTGTCATTGGTCCGCCCCTGCCCCGCATATAGATTGCCTCGCACCCCCTTGCCGAGATCGATGCCGATCCCCGGCCCGCCCACTTCCGCATATTTTTCCGGCAGCGGACGCGCGCGGAATTTCTCGGCTACGTCTTGCCTGCCGCATACAACGATGTCGCTGCCGGACTCTGCGGTGGGACAAGAGGCCGGGTGCCAGGCGGCGGGCAAATCGACACTCGCGCGATGTGACCGCTCGTCCTCTGGAGGTGCAGACTGTGCCAGGGCCAACATCATCAGGATCATGGTCGGCCCCTCTGCCGGGATGTTCGGGAAAGGCTAACGGCCATCTGCCACCGACACAATCCGCCGCCGCGCAATCTCCACGACATTCCTCGCACAACCTGCTACAGCCGTCCTATCGCGCGAGTCCGCTCTCAAGCATCGCGCGGCTGAGAGACGTCCCGCGCTCCCGCTTGCCTGGCATCGGATGCGCACTCTTGGCTCTCCTTTCCCGCTTTCTTGCACAGCCTGTCCGCTGCGGATCTTCCGCGCACGGCTGATGCGTCGCGATCGGATGCGTCGGCCGGGGCCGGACGTCGCATCCGTCTTCGATCTCGGCCCCATCCGGTACCGACGCTGCGGCGCGGCACCGGCACGTAAGGAATTAGGTATGGCTATCGGCACCGTTAAGTTCTTCAACGCCGACAAGGGTTATGGTTTCATCGCGCCTGAGGGCGGCGGTGGCGATGCCTTCGTCCACATCAGCGCGGTGGAAGCCGCCGGCATGGCCACGCTCGACCGCGACCAGCGCGTTTCCTACGAGCTGGAAGAAGACCGTCGCGGCAAGGTTTCGGCCGTGCGGCTGGCGCAAGCCTGAGCCAATACGGGGTGCCGCCAACAGGGGGCACCCCGCTTTCTCGTTTCCATTCCTATTTGCGGAGATATCCCACGAACACCACCGCCCTGTTCTATCGCGACCGCGCCCGTCAGGCCGAGTCCGACGCGGCTACGGCCACCCTCGACAATGTCCGCGGCCGCTGGCTGCGCGCCGCCAAAGCCTGGGACGAAATGGCCAGCCGCGCGGAAAAGACCGCCGAGCGCCGTTCGACCAACGAAGAGGCCAAGCATCTCGCCGAGATGGACGCCAGCGAAGACGATTAGCGGATTGAAACCGCTACCCGTCCTCCGCTAGCGAAGGGGGATGGCCCCTGCCCTCCCCACGACCGATGATACCGCCGCAACCGAGCTGGCCCGGCTGGCGGAGCTGATCGCGCACCACAACCGCCTGTATCACACCGACGACGCGCCCGAGATTTCCGACGCGGACTATGATGCGCTGGTGCGCCGCAATGCTGCGATCGAGGCGGCCTTCCCGCATCTCGTTCGCAGCGATTCGCCGAGCGTTCAGGTCGGGGCCGCCCCCGCCGCCCACCTCGCCAAGGTCGCGCATGCGCGGCCGATGACCAGCCTCGACAATGCCTTTACCGACGAGGATGTCGCCGATTTCGTCGGCCGCGTGCGCCGCTTCCTCGCGTTGCCCGAGGACGCGCCGGTGGAACTCACCGCCGAGCCTAAGATCGACGGCCTGTCCTGTTCGCTGCGCTACGAAAACGGCGTCCTGGTCCAGGCGCTCACCCGCGGCGACGGCCAGGTGGGCGAGGATGTCACCGCCAATGTCCGCCACATCGCCGACATTCCGCAAAGCCTCCCGGCCGACGCGCCGGCGATCTTCGAGGTGCGCGGCGAAGTGTATATGGCCAAGGCCGATTTCGCGGGCCTCAACGCGCGCCTGCTCGCCGAGGCCGAGGGGACCGGCAAGGACGCGCGCCAGTTCGCCAACCCGCGCAACGCCGCCGCCGGATCGCTGCGCCAGAAGGACGCCGCCGTCACCGCGACGCGGCCCTTGCGCTTCTTCGCCTGGGGCTGGGGCGAGGCGAGCGCGGTGCCCGGCGAAACGCAAAGCGCGGTGATCGCCGCGATCAAGGCCTGGGGCTTCCCAGTGGCGGAAGGCTTCGCTCCTGCCGCGACCGCTGCGGATGCGCTCGCCGTCTATCGCGGCATCGAACATCTGCGCGCCGACTTGCCCTTCGATATTGACGGTGTGGTCTACAAGCTCGACCGGCTCGACTGGCAAGCGCGGCTCGGCACCGTCGGCCGCACCCCGCGCTGGGCGATCGCGCACAAATTCCCCGCCGAACGCGCCGAGACGACCTTGCTCGCGATCGATATCCAGGTCGGCCGCACCGGCGCGCTCACGCCCGTAGCGCGGCTGGAACCCGTCACCGTCGGCGGCGTCGTCGTCGCCAACGCCACGCTCCACAATGCCGACGAGATCGAGCGGCTTGGCGCGCGCGTCGGCGACCGCGTCGTGTTGCAGCGCGCGGGCGACGTCATCCCGCAAATCGTCGAAGTGCTGACCCGCGCCGAGGAGCGCCCGGCCTTCGTCTTTCCGACCATCTGCCCCGAATGCGGCTCGCTCGCCGAGCGTGGCGAGGGCGAGGTTGTCGTGCGCTGCACCGGCGGGCTGATCTGCCCGGCGCAGCGCGTCGAGCGGTTGATTCATTTTGTCTCGCGCCACGCCTTCGACATTAGCGGCCTCGGGCTGGTGCGCATTGAGGAGTTCTTCCGCGACGGCCTGATCGCCTCCCCCGCCGACATCTTCCGCCTGCACGAACATCGCGAGGCGCTGATCACGCGCGAGCGCATGTCGGAGCTGGTCGTCGACAAATTGCTCGCCGCGATCGACCTGCGCCGCAAGATCGGGCTCGACCGCTTCCTGTTCGCGCTCGGCATCCGCCATGTCGGGGAGATTACCGCGCGTGACCTGGCGCGACGCTATGTCAGCATGGCCGCCTTTTCCGACATGATCGAGCGCGTGCTGGCGGTCCGCACCGAGCTTGTCCCCGCATTGGGCGAGACCGACCTGAAATTCGTCGTGCGCCGTGGCAAGGCGCTCGCCGCCGCGATCGAAACGGCGGGCATCGGCCCCGAAGTCGCCGATGCCTTGATCGAATTCTTTGCAGAACCACACAATCGGGACGTAATTGCCGCCTTGCTGCGCGAGGTCGAGCCGCTCGATATCGTCCACGAAACCCGCGAATCCCCCGTTAGCGGCAAGACGGTCGTGTTCACCGGCAGCCTGGAGACGATGAGTCGCGACGAAGCCAAGGCCCAAGCGGAAGCACTCGGCGCGCGCGTGTCGGGCTCGGTGTCCGCCAAGACCGATCTGGTCGTGGCCGGGCCGGGTGCGGGCTCGAAGCTGAAAAAGGCCGCAGAATTAGGCATTTCCGTCATCGACGAAGCGGGTTGGGCGGAGATTGTTGCGGCTGCGGGGTAAAGGGGATCGCCACGCCGAAGTCCGCCAGTGATGCCATTTTGCAACGCATCATTACTGAATGCTTCATGTACCTTGCGGAATCGTGATTGTCATCTAACCGAAATATTTAAGTCGCATGGGGGCGCCAGGCGACGAGACAGTCGCGTTTTCCGCGATCAGGAACACAGGGGCAATATCATGCGACATAATCTTCTTCTTGGCGTGGCCGTGGCCGCGCTTATGATTCCGGCTGCGGCAAGCGCCCAGGAAACGACAGCGATTATCCGCGGCTCGGTCACCGCCAACGGCGCTCCGGTTAACAATGCAACGATTACGGTCACGGACACCTCGTCGGGCACCGTTTCACGCGCATCTACGGACTCGTCTGGCAGCTTTTCGGCATCCGGCCTGCGCGCTGGCGGTCCCTATACGATCGACGTGACAAGCGCCGCCGGCAACACTCAGATCACCGGAATCTTCACGGTTGTTGGTGCTCCTTACGATCTTCCGATCGAGGTCGGCGCAAAATCTGACAGCGGCGCTGACATCGTCGTGACCGCCAAATCAATCAAACGAGCCGGCATTACGTCGGATGGTCCGCAGACCGTCCTCAACCAACGCGACGTCAGCAAAGTCGCCTCGGTCAATCGAGACATTCGCGACATCGAACGTCGCAGCCCCTTCGCGACGTTCGACCGCAGCAGCGGCGGCGGCAGCGCCGTATCCTTCGCTGGCGTAAATCCCCGCTTCAACCGCTTCACCATCAACGGCGCGCAGGTTGGCGACAACTTCGGCCTTAACCCTGATGCCAGCCCCACCAAGCGAGGCCCGGTTCCGTTTGACGCGATCGGTCAGGTGTCGGTTTCGATCGCACCGTATGATATCCGCCAGAGCAATTTCCAGGGCGGCGTCATCGACACGACCCTGCTGTCGGGCACAAATTCCTACCACCTGAACGGTTTCTATTCGCAGAGCACCGACGGTCTGCAGGGAAATCAAATCGGCGCGCTGCCCGTCGCTTTGCCAAAATATAAGAGTGAGACCTACGGCGTTACGGCCTCGGGTCCGATCATCAAGGACAAGCTGTTCGTGATGGTTTCGTATGAAAAGAACACTGACCCCCGCCCACTCAGCCCCGGAGCGGTAAACCAGGTCCCCAATCTGACCGACGCGCAGGTAGCCTCGGTCCAGTCGATCGCAAAAAGTGTTTATAACTACGACGCCGGCGGGGTTCTTGCGATTACGAACAACCTCGACGAGAAAATCGTCGGTAAAATTGACTGGAACGTCACTGAAGGCCAGCGCCTATCGCTTACTTACATCAACGCATACGATGCGCAGGACAACCTTCAAAACAGCAGCGGATCGACGACGTCGCCTGCTCTTGGTCTCGCCTCGAACGGTTACAAGCTGACCGAACTGCTGCGTACCGGTATTGCCCAGTTGAACTCGGATTGGAGTGACCGGGTCTCGACCGAAACGCGTTTCGTTTACAAGGCCTATACGCGTGGCCAGAATCCTGAATTGGGCCGCGGCTTTGCGCAGTTCCGCGTCTGCACCGCCCCGACCAGCGTCCTTACGCCGGTTGCTGGTAACGGCGACAATGCGACCTCCTGCGGCAGCGGCAACCCGGTTGTCGCGCTTGGCCCGGACATCAGCCGTCAGACCAACGCTCTGTTCACGGACACTTATGACGGCTCCTTCCTGCTGCGCTTCAAGGCTGGGCAGCACGATTTCAAGGGCCTGTTTGAATACGCCGAGAACCGCACGACCAACGCCTTCCTGCAATATAGCGCTGGCTCCTATTACTTTGACTCGATCGCCGATTTCCAGAATCGCAACGCGAGCTCTTTCGACTATCAGAACGCACTGACGCTGAACCCGAACGACACGACGTCCAATTTCAAATATGGCGTCTACACCTTCGGCCTTCAGGACGATTGGTCCGTCACACCCGAACTGCGGCTTACCTATGGCGTCCGGTACGATCTCTATGGATCGCGCAGCCAGGTTATTAACAATCCGAATTTCTACAATCGCTATGGCTTTTCGAACACCAACAATTTTGACGGTCTGGGCGCGTTCCAGCCGCGCGTAAGCTTTAGCTACAAGCCGCTTCCGTCGCTTAGCCTGCGTGGTGGCATCGGCATTTTTAGCGGCGGTACGCCCGACATCTATTTCTCGAACTCGTACGGCAACAGCGGTTTCATCCAGAACCGTATCTCGACTGTAAACCGTGCAACGGTTGCGGCGGGGAGCACGGCGACCGCAACGTGCGCGGCTCCCTATAATACCGGTGCGAATGCTGCACTCTGCGCGATTGCTCTCAACGGTGTTACGGGGTCGTCGATCCCGGGCGCAGTCAATACATTCCTCGCCTCCAATACGGCGTCGCTTCTGACGGCACCCACGGCATCGGTAGCACCGGACTTCCGCTTGCCTTCGCAGACCCGCGCAACGCTCTCGGCCGATTACCGCCTGTTCGGGGTTGATCTGGGCGCGGACTATGTATTCTCGAAGGTCAATCAGGCCGTTACCTTCACCGATCTGCGCTCGCAGATTGTCGGCACCCTGCCGGACGGCCGCCCACGCTACACTTTCCTGCCGACGCCGGGCGCTGGCATCCAAACCGCCGATACCAACACGGACATCCAGATCGGCAACACGTCGCGTGGTCGCAGCCACATTTTCACGCTGCGCGCTAACAAAGACTTTGCATGGGGCCTGTCGGTGGGTGGCAGCTACACCTGGCAGGACGTGAAGGACGTCAGCAACGCGACGTCTTCGGTGGCAAGCTCGCTTTATGCCGCCCAAGCCTCGATTGATCCGAACAACGCCAGCTACGGCATCAGCAGCAACGAAACAAAGTGGCAGTTCAAGTATAGCGTCGGCTTCGATCACGCCTTCTTCGGCGACTATCGCACCGTCGTGCAACTGTTCGGTGAAACGCGCGCCGGACAGCATTACAGCTTCTCGATGCAGGACACTTCGACGGGTCGCTCGTCGGTATTCGGCACCACCGGGAACAATGATCGTTACCTGCTCTACGTGCCGACCGGCCTCAACGATCCGTTGGTCACCTATGCCGCGAATGATACGACAACTGCGACCGCGCTCGACAACCTCATCAACAATACGCAGTTGAAGAATTTCCGCGGAAAGATTGCTCCTAAGAACATCGCCCGGGCACGCGCTAATACCCGTATCGACCTCCATCTTGAGCAGGAACTTCCGGCCTACGTCTTCCATTCGCGGATTTCGTTGTTTGCCGACATTGAGAATCTGCCCAACCTGTTGAACAAGAACTGGGGCGGTCAATATTATACCGGCTTCCCGTACACTTCGGCGGTGGTGCAGGTAACCTGCCTCAACGCGGCGGGAGCTGCACTCACGGGTGTGGTCGGGTCGGCGACCAATCCAGCCGGGGCTTGCGCCAAGTATCAATACAGCAGCTTCAAGTCGCCGAACGAAACGGTGAACACTGCTCAGTCGCTGTACCTCATCCGCGTCGGCGCACGCTTTAAGTTCTAACGCGCTCTTACCCTAAGAAAGTTGGCCGCCGTCCCCTGGGACGGCGGCCTTTTTTTTTAACTCTGCGGCCCGCCCGGCGTGAACGTCAGCTCGCCCCTGCTTCCGCCACCTTCGCATAGATGGAGGTGATCGGCCGCGCGAACACCCGGCCCACCATCGGCTCGAAAAAGGATAGCGGCGCGCTGTCGTAATTCGGGTCGAAGGCAGCCTGATCGTATTTCTCGCAAAACTCTGCGCACGCCTCGAAATGCGGATGGCTGCGGTACGATTCGCGCATGTCGCGGTCGCCGCCGATGTAATGGAAGAAATAATAGCCCTGGAACACGCCGTGCGTGTTGGCGATCCAGTGCAGTTGGTCCGACACGAACGGACGCAACATCGCCGCGCCGATCTCGGGATGATTGAAGGTCCCCAGCGTGTCGCCAATGTCGTGCAACAGCGCCATCACCACATAGGCTTCATCGCGGCCATCGCGGTACGCGCGCGTCGCGGTTTGCAGTGAATGTTCGAGCCGATCGACCGGGAAGCCGCCATAATCGCCGTCCAGCAACTGCAAATGCGTCAGCACCCGCGCAGGCAAGCCCTTGGCGAAATCGGCGAAATGGCCGGAGATGATCTTCCAGTCGGCCTGGGTGCCATGCTCCATCGCGCTGAAGCGCGCGCGGTCGGGCTGATGGTTCATGCGGCTCTCTCTCCTCTCGTCTTCCTCCGCTTGTTATGCAGCGCGAGGGCCCGCCTTATCGCGGTGGCGCGGACGATAGCGTACTTTGCGCATCGCTCCCAGCCGGGCTAAGACTGCCCCATGTCGCTTCCCCCCCAACCCGCGATCCTTTCGCGGCCCTTCTTCGAGGACAAGAACCGCGCCTTCTGGACGCTGCAGGCGGCGGGGTGGACTGGCTATCTGATCCTGCGCAGCGTTTCGAGCATTTCGAACGCCAGCGACATGACCAGCATGGTGCCGGTCGTGATCGAATCGATCGTGGGATACAGCATCACCTTGCTGCTCTCGACGCTGTATCATTATTACCGTCGCCAGCCGCGCTTTGCGATGGCAATCCTGACGGTGCTGACACTCGCCGCTGCGACTCTGGTCTATGCGGTGCTCGACGCCTTTTCGTTTTCCTTCATCAACGCGCGCAACCCCGGGCTTAACCTCGGGCTGGTATTGGGCACGATCTTCCTCAACTTCACCGTGCTCGCCGGGTGGACCGCGTTGTATTTCGGGATCAATTTCTATCTGATCGTCGAGGATCAGATCGACCAGCTCGCCGCGCTCGAGAACACCGCTTCCTCGGCGCAGCTGGCGATGCTGCGCTATCAGCTCAACCCGCATTTCCTGTTCAACACGCTCAACTCCATTTCCACGCTGGTGCTGCTGAAAGAGACCGAGCGCGCCAACGCCATGCTCGGGCGACTATCCTCGTTCCTGCGCTATACGTTGGCCAACGAACCGACCGCCAATGTGACGGTGGTGCAAGAGTTCGAAACGCTGAAGCTCTATCTCGAAATCGAGAAGATGCGCTTCGAGGATCGGTTGCGGCCGACCTTCGAGCTCGATCCGCGGGTCGCCAAGGCGCGGCTACCGTCGTTGCTGCTGCAGCCACTGGTCGAGAATGCGATCAAATATGCGGTGACGCCGCAGGAAGACGGTGCCGAAATCGCGGTAACGGCGCGGCTCGCCGGGGATAGGGTGCAGATCGTCGTATCCGACACCGGCCCCGGCTTGAACGAAAGCAGGGGACGGCCGAGCGTTTCTGCGAGCCAGACCCTTTCAACCGGGGTCGGGCTTGCCAATATCAGGGAAAGACTGGCCCAGGCTTATGGGCCGGACCATAGATTCGAGACGCGATCGATCCCGGGGGGCGGTTTCGGGGTCGAGATCGAAATCCCGTTCCAGCTCGAGGAACCGAAGAAAGAGGCCGCATGACGATCCGCACCATCCTCGTCGACGACGAAAAACTGGCAACCCAGGGCCTCGCCCTGCGGCTGGCCGCCCATGAAGATGTGGAGATCATCGATACCTGCCAGAATGGCCGCGAGGCCATCCGCTCGATCAAGACCAACAAACCCGACCTCGTTTTTCTCGACATTCAAATGCCCGGCTTTGACGGCTTTTCGGTCGTCCAGGGGCTGATGGAGGTAGAACCACCGTTATTCGTGTTCGTGACCGCTTATTCCGACCATGCGCTAAAGGCGTTCGAGACCGACGCGGTCGATTATCTGATGAAACCGGTCGAAGAGAGTCGCCTCGCCGACACGCTCGACCGTGTGCGCCAGCGCCTGACCGAAAAGCGCGGAATCGAGGAGGTCGACCGGCTGAAGGAAGTGATCGCCGAGATCGCGCCGGACTCGGTCGAGACGCTCACCGATGGCGGGGAACAGGTTTCATCCAACCGCTTCGAAAAGCTCATCAACATCAAGGATCGCGGGCAGATCTTCCGCGTCGACGTCGACACGATCGAACTGATCGAGGCCGCCGGTGACTATATGGTCATCAAGACCGGCGACAATTCGCTGGTGCTGCGCGAGACGATGAAGGATCTCGAACGCCGCCTCGACCCGCGCCGCTTCCAGCGCGTCCACCGCTCGACCATCGTCAACCTCGATTTGGTCAAAGAGGTAAAGCCGCACACCAATGGCGAATGCTTCCTGGTGCTGCAGTCGAACGCGCAGGTGAAGGTGTCGCGCAGCTATCGCGACGTGGTGGCGCGCTTCGTCCACTGAACCCAATCTCCGTCACCCCGGGCTTGTCCCGGGGTCCACCCCTGCCAATGACACGCGCGCGCAGGACACGCGGCACGGTGGATGCCGGGACAAGCCCGGCATGACGGTTATTTTGCGTTAAGCGTCGGTCTCGGCACCCTCGGCCGGCCGCTCGAACCAGGCCTCGACCTCACCCGACAGCTTCAGCGTCAGCGGCTGTCCATGGCGATCGACCTTCTTGCCCAGGGCAACGCGAATCCAGCCTTCGGAGCGGCTATATTCCTCCACGTCATGGCGCTGTGCGCCTTTGAAGCGAATGCCGATGCCGCGCGACAGCGCCGCTTCGTCATAATGCGGGCTGCGCGGGTTGGAAGACAGGCGGTCGGGGGGGAGATCGGTCTCGGTCATGATTGCGGCTCATGGCGCAAAATGGGCGCGTACGCCAGATACGAAAACGGCGCGGAGCCGAAGCCCCGCGCCGTGTTGCCGATCGCTCCGCGATCAATCGCAGACGCGGACGCGGACCCAATCGTCATAATAGCGATCGTAGCGCCGCTCGATCCAGCAGCGGTCATAGCCCGCACGCGCGCGATAGGCGTAATAGCCGTCATTGGGGTAGTAACCGTGGCTGCGGTAATACCGGTCGTCATAATAACGATCGTAGCCGCGCTCGCGGTAATAGTCGTCGCGGTAGCGATCATTGCGGTTCGACGCGAGCGCGGCACCCACTGCAAGCCCAGCGATACCCGCGACGATGGCGGTGCCGGTGCCGTCATTATGGCCATAATAGCGATGGCCCCATCCGCCACCCCAGCGCTGCGCCTCCGCCGGAGCCGCCGCCGTCAGAGCCGTCGCGCCGAGCGCCGCTGCCAGACCGATCTTCTTCAACAGGCTGTTCATCTCGAATCTCCTCACTCCAGCAGCCCTGCATGCATCTCCCTATAACGCATTGGCGGACTAGCTTGTTGCAACCAATATGCGAGTCGCCCTGAATGCGGGCGGAATGGTGTGTTTAACCGGTGTTCAGCGAAGGAAAGTCGCGATGGCCTATTGGCTGCTCAAATCCGAACCCGACAGCTACAGTTGGGATGATCTGCTGGCCGAGGGCAGCACCGAATGGACCGGCGTGCGCAACGCCGCCGCCGCCTTGCATCTGAAGGCGATGCAGGTCGGCGACCGGGCCTTTTTCTACCATAGCGGCGGTCCCAAGGAGATTGTCGGAACGGTCGAGATCGCGCGCACCGCCCGGCCCGATGGCGACGATCCGCGCTGGGTGTCCGTCGCGGTCAAACCGCTCGCCGCTTTGCCACGGCCCGTCCCGCTGGCGACGATCAAGGCAACGCCGGGGCTTGCCGATCTGGCGATGCTGCGCCAGTCGCGGCTTTCGGTATCGCCCGTGCGCGACGCCGAATGGACGACATTGCTGGCGCTGGGTGAAGGGTAAGGGTTTGATGCGGGTTCGCGCGTTGCTGTTGATCGGGGCGCTCGCGCTCGTCACCGCTGCCAAGGCACCCCCTGCCCCGCCCCCTTCCCGCGAACCCGCAATCGTGCGCGTGCGGCTGGTGACAGGCGCGGGGCCGATCGTGATCGCGCTCGATGCGCGCCATGCCCCGGCGACGGTCGCCAATTTCCTCGCCTATGTCGACGATGGCCGGTTCGAAGGCACCAGCTTCTACCGCGCGACACGCCGCAAGACCGCGCCCAAAACGGGTTTCGTGCAAGGCGGCATCGGCACCGATGCGCACCGCATGCTCGGTCTGGTGCCGCTCGAGCCGACCAGCCAGACCGGGATCAAGCATCTCGACGGCGTGCTGTCGATGGCGCGCTATGACCGCACCGATTCGGCGACGGGGAACTTCTCGATCATGGTCGGCCCCAACCCCTCGCTCGACGCGCGACCGGGCTTTGTCGGCTATGCCGCCTTCGGGCGCGTGGTTGCAGGCATGGACGTGGTCAAGCGGATGCTCGCCGAGCCGACCTCTCCGGGCGGCGAGGGAGCGTTCAAGGGCCAGTTGATGGTCAAGCCGATCCCGATCCTGCGCGCCGAACGGCTCGACGGCGTGGCGAAACCGACCGGTGCGCCCAAGGTGTGGCAAATGCTCAAAGGCGTGAAGCGCTAGAGTCTAATTTTGAGGGAGAATCCACCTCCGTTCGCCTTGAGCCTGTCGAAGGGCCCTCTCCGCAAGAGAAGGGCTCGCATAGGGCCGGGGGCGGGGCTTCGACAGGCTCAGCCCGAACGGAATTGGGATGGTCCTCTTTAAGAGGAAGCGCCCCTAGCGCCCCCGCACGCAAAAAGGGCGGGGAATGTCGCCATCCCCCGCCCCTTCCGACACGCTAAGCCGTAAGGCTTAGAAGTGCGTGATCAGGCCCATCATCGGGCGGAAGCTGTGGAAATCACCATAAGTGTTCACTTCGGCACGGATGCGGACGCCGGCATTGCCGGTGATGCCCTTCAGGCCGATGTCCTTCGGGCCGAACTCGGTGCCGATCCCGTAGGTGATGTCGCCATACTGCTTCTTGCTGGTATTGCCGGTCGAGTAGGTCGAATAATGATCGAACTCGACCCACTGATAGCCGACCTTGCCGTAGAACATGCCGCTGTCACCGGCGCGCACGCCGAAACGACCGGCTGCGCCATATTCCCAGTTGATGTTGCCAGAGACGCCTTTGGCAAGATTGCCTTCCGCACCGACGAACACCGGCCCCAGCGGCACGTTGATGCCGGCCACGCCCTGTACCAACGCGCCTGCGAGACGGTAGTTGTTGCGCAGCGAGCCATCGGCGTTCAGCGCCTGCGGGATACCGTGGTTGCGCTCGTTATCGAACTGTTCCCAGCCGCCCATCACGCCGATGTAAGGCTCGATGCCAAACGCGCGCGAGCCGTCGGGTGCGGTCGGCGTGGTGTCTGCCGGTGCGGCCGGTGCGGCGTCCTGCGCGAAAGCCGGGACGCTGGCGAAAGCCGCCAAGGCGACGGCGGCGAGTTTGAAAGTACGCATAATAATGACCTTTGTTCGACTGTTAGGGGTGCCGACGATCGCGTCGGTGTCCCGCAGCCGACCCAACAAGGGTCATCACGCTAAGTTGCACTGCAGCAAGGATAAAGTCCTGACGGCCCGTTTCGTCACATATCTGCAACAGTTTCTTGCTGCAGGATGAACGAAACGGGGGGTCTGGCAGCCGTGCCGCACTCGCTGCGTTCAGGCCTTGTGCGCGTAAAGCGAGCACCAGCCCGATGGCGCGATATCGCCCGCAACCAGCTTGCACGCCTTGGGGGCTTGCCACTGGAGGCAGGTGTCGCACCGCGCCTTCCCCTTGGGTTGGGGCTGATAATGGACAGCCGTTTGCGGCAGCTTGGTCGCGGCGGCAGCAGGTGCGGCGGCGACAGCGCCCACCAGCAACGCACCGCCCCCGGCCGCCGCAAGCGACAAGAGCCGACGACGCGACAAATCGGTGGATTTCGGATCGGTGGACATAGGTGCTCCTGTGGTGTTCGTGCGCTGGCAACGGGAACCGTCGCCATCGCGAGTGCAGCGCGACGGCGACGCGCCCCCGCGCGCGCTATGCGCCCTGCGGCGGAGCAAGCGAAAGCTGCGGAAGTTACTTATTGGGTGCCGCGTGGGCACCGATTAGGGCATCGCCCCATCGCCGCTCCGTCGCCGGCGATTTCTTCCACTGAGCGCCAAAAGCAGCGCAGCGCGTCAGCCCTGTCCCGCCATACCCCCAAACAAAAAGGCCGGACGCTGTCGCGCCCGGCCCCGGTGTTACCACGCTCTCGCGTCGCTTACGACTGCTTCGCCCGCGCCGCGCGCTTGCGCTCGTTCGGGTCGAGGTAGCGCTTGCGCAGGCGGATCGACTTGGGCGTCACTTCAACCATTTCGTCATCGTCGATGTACGCAATCGCCTGTTCCAGCGTCATCTTCTTCGGCGGAGTGAGGCGGATCGCATCGTCCTTGCCGCCCGAAGCGCGGAAGTTGGTCAGCGCCTTGGTCTTCATCGGGTTGACTTCGAGATCGTCCGGCTTGGCGTTCTCGCCGACGATCATGCCCTCGTACAGCGCCTCGCCGTGCCCGACGAACAGGATGCCGCGCTCTTCGAGCGGCCCTAGCGCATAGCTATTCGCTTCGCCCGCCCCGTTCGAGATCAGCACGCCGTTCTTGCGGCCTTCGATATTGCCCTTGTGCGGGCCGTAACGCTCGAACAGGCGGTTCATGATGCCGGTGCCGCGCGTGTCCGACAGGAACTCGCCGTGATAGCCGATCATCCCGCGCGACGGCGCGGAGAAGGTGATGCGCGTCTTGCCGCCGGTTGACGGACGCATGTCGGTCAGCTCGGCTTTGCGCAGGTTCATCTTCTCGACGACGGTGCCCGAATATTCCTCGTCCACATCGATGATGACCGTTTCATATGGCTCGGTCTTCTTGCCGTCCTCATCTTCCTGGAACAGCACGCGCGGACGCGAAATGCCCAGTTCGAAACCCTCGCGGCGCATCGTCTCGATCAGCACGCCAAGCTGAAGCTCGCCGCGACCGGCGACTTCGAAGCTGTCCTTGTCGGCGGCTTCCACCACCTTCACGGCAACGTTCGATTCGGCTTCGCGGAACAAACGGTCGCGGATCATGCGGCTGGTCACCTTGGTGCCCTCACGCCCCGCCATCGGCGAATCGTTGACGGCAAAGCGCATCGACAGCGTGGGCGGATCGATCGGCTGTGCGTGCAGCGGCTCGGTCACGGTGATGTCGGCGATGGTGTTGGCGACGGTCGCGACGGTCAGACCGGCGAGGCTGATGATGTCGCCTGCCTTGGCTTCGTCGACCGGCACGCGGTCGAGCCCGCGGAACGACATGATCTTGGAGGCGCGACCGGTCTCGATGATCTTGCCATCATTGTCGAGCGCGTGGATCGGCTGGTTGACCTTGACCGTGCCCGAATTGACGCGGCCGGTCAGGATACGGCCGAGGAATGGATCGCGGTCGAGCAGCGTGACGAGGAAGGTGAACGGCACGCCTGCCACTTCCACGGCGGGTGGCGGAACGTGGCTGATGATCGTCTCGAACATCGGGATCAGCGTGCCTTCGCGCGCGTCCATGTCGGTCGAGGCATAGCCGTTGCGGCCCGAGGCGTAGAGCACGGGGAAATCGAGCTGCTCGTCATTCGCGTCCAACGACACGAACAGGTCGAACACTTCGTCCAGCACTTCCTGGATGCGCGCGTCGTTGCGATCGACCTTGTTGACCACGACGATCGGCTTCAGGCCCAGCGCCAGCGCCTTGCCGGTGACGAACTTGGTCTGCGGCATCGCGCCTTCCGACGAATCGACCAGCAGGACGACACCGTCGACCATCGACAGGATGCGCTCCACTTCGCCGCCGAAATCGGCGTGGCCGGGGGTATCGACGATGTTGATGCGCACGCTCTCGGTTTCGCCCGGCGGAGTCCAGTCGACCGAAGTCGGCTTGGCGAGAATGGTGATGCCGCGCTCTTTTTCGAGGTCGTTCGAATCCATCGCGCGCTCTTCGATGCGCTGGTTGTCGCGGAAGGTGCCGGACTGGCGGAAGAGCTGATCGACCAGAGTTGTCTTACCATGATCGACGTGTGCGATGATGGCCACGTTGCGGAGGCTCATGTCTGTCTCGTTACAAAATCGGGAAAAGGATCGCGTGCCCCTAGCCGAAACGGTGCGGTGCAACAAGGCCGGGCAACACACTGTGCTGCCCGGCCCGTTTCGATCAAGGCTGAACGAAGTGCGGCGATCAGAACTTGCCGCTGACTTCGACGCCGTAAACGCGCGGTTCGCCACGGATATAGGTCGGAATACCGAAACCGCCACCGGTGTTGCCCGCGTCGATCAGATATTTACGGTCGAGCGCATTGCGGGCGAAACCGCCGATTTGATAACGCCCGCCCGCCAGCTCGACGCCCGCCCGGACGTTGACCAGTGCATAGCCGCCCTGGCTGATCGCCTCAGAATTGGGCAGCTCGAAATATTCCTTGCTCTGATAGGTGGCCGAGGGCGTGGCGTAGAAGGTCATGCTTCCGGCCGGAACGCGCAAGGTCGCGCCGCCCGAAGCGCTATATTTCGGCTGCAGGCGGAACTGCGCACCCGAATAGACGCCATAGGCCGGGTTATTGGCGATCTTGCCATCGACATAGGCAAAGTTGCCGAACAGCTGCAGCAGCGAATTGACCCGCCAATTGCCCTCCAGCTCGACGCCGGGGTTGCGCGCCTTGCCCGCGCTTTGCGTGGTGGTCTTGCCCGCGCCGTCGGTAACGGTCACCTGGAAGCCGTTATAATCCTGGTAGAAGACGCCGAGCGATCCGCTGAACGCGCCGATCTTGGCCTTGATACCGGCTTCGTAATTCCACACGACTTCGTCGGGCACCACTTGCAGGCTCGGCACCGCCACGCCACCCGAAGTCGCCGCGGACAATTGCACCACCGGCGAGCGGCGGCCTTTGCTGATCGTGGCATAAAGGTTGATGCCATCGGTCAAACGATACAGCGCGTTGAAGCGCGGCAGGATCGCCGAGAAACTGCGCTGCGCAGTGAACTTGACGCCGCCCGTGCTGACCGTGGGCAACAACGGCACGCCGGCAAGCACCGAATTGGGCTGCACCGAGCTGTAGCCCGACTTGCGCTTCTCGATCAGGATGCGCGCACCGGCGGTGAGTTCGAGCCGCGGGGTCGGCAGCCAGGTGCCGTCGGCGAAGACCGAATAGGTGTCGTTGGTGCCGTAGTTGGTGAAGACCGAGGAATACGGAATTGCGGTCGCCGAGCCGCGCGTCAACAGCGCGGTCGCCCCCGCCGCGGCAACGGTGCCATTCGGCAGGACGCAACCCGGGCCGCTCGGGATGCCAGCCGCGAGCAAGGCGGCGCGCGTCCCGGCGGGCAAGGCACCGGCGCAGGTCAGATAGGTGCCCTCTTCGGTCGAGAAGGGCACGCGCTGCAGATTGTTTTCGAAGAACGCGTTCCAGCCGAACGACGCGCGGTAGGTGTCGCCGGTGAAGTTGAAGCGGCCTTCATGGCTATATTGGTCGCCGCGCGCATCCTCGGCAAACTCCAGATACCAGGCCGGGCCGCCATCGGCGTCGAACACTTCGTTGCTGTTGAACTTGCGATAGCCGTTGACGGTGGTGAAGCTGACACCTGGGGCCAGTTCCGCCGTCAGCGTGAAGTTGGCGTCATAGACGTCACGCTTCAGGCCGAGCTTGGCGCCCCCCAGCACTTGCGCACTATAAGGCGAACCCGACAGTTCGGCGTAGCTATAGTCGCCGCCATTGCCGCCGGTCGGCGCTTGCGCGCGCGAACGGAACGCCGTGCCGGGGTTGCGCTGGCCGTCATAGGTCAGCACCAAAGTGGCGGTAAGCGCATCGGTCGGTGCCCAGCGCACCGAACCGCGAATGCCGCGCTGATCCTGACCATTGAGATCGTCTTGCTTGGTCTTGCCCTGATTCTGGTTGGGCACATTGGGGTCACCGGCGATGTTGCGGACAAAGCCGTCATGATATTTGTAGGCGAAGGCGAGACGCGCCGCGAGCGTGTCATTGCCGACATTGACGAAGCCCGAGACCTGGCCGCGATTGTAATTGCCGTAGGACGCAATGATCCCGGCCGAGGTTCCAGCCCTTGGCCGGGCCGAGATGATGTTCACCGCGCCAACTGCCGAGGCGGTGCCGAACAGCGTTGCCTGCGGCCCCTTCACGACTTCGATCCGCTCCAGATCGAACAGATCCTGATACGCGCCACGCGTGCGCGAAATATCGACGCCATTGTAATAAAGCGAAACGCGCGCGCCCTGCTGCGCCGAGCCGCTGTCCGAGGTGATGCCGCGGATCACGAAGCCGGGGTTATTGTCGCTCTGCTCCTGGATACGCAGGCCCGGGATATACATCGCGACTTCGGCGAGCGAATTGACACCAAGCTCCTGCATCTTGGCACCGGTCACTGCCGTCACCGTAATCGGCACGTCCTGGAGCTTCTGCTCGCGCTTCTGCGCGGTGACGATGATGTCACCGCCTTGCGCATCGGGCGTCTCCGCAGCGGTAGCCGACTGGGCGAGCGCCGCCGTTGACGAACAACCGAGGAGAACGCCCGCAAACGCGAGCGAGAAGGAACGACGCATCGATAACCCCTTTTGTTTTACACACTTTGTTGCGGTGCGGTATCGGCACCTCGCGTCGGATTCGGGTCTTTATCGTGACGATTGCGTGACAATTGGTGTATTATAAAAACGATACACTTGAACCCCGCAGCATTCCGCTTCATTTAGGGGCATCCCCGGCTGGAGTGACGACATGGCGACCGCTGCCGATAGCGAAACGACCCCCCTGGTGCTGACCCCACCTGACCCGGTGCCCGCGCTCGCGCCCGAAAAGGCGGTGGGTCTCGTCCCGGTCGAAGACGGCGTGCGCACCAAGCTGCAAGCCAAGGTCGCCGATTTCGTCGACGATCTCGTCGCGCAGGATGTGAACTCTCCCGAATTCGGCAAGCGCGTCGATGCCATCTCGGCGATGGGCCAGAAGGAAATCCGCGCCGCCGCCGATCAGTCGAACCGCTTTCTTGATCGCCCGGTCAAGGCGATGGACGGCGAGACCGGGATCGGTGCCGACCTTACCGAACTGCGCCGTACGATCGAAAAGCTCGATCCGTCGGTCAACGGCAAGCTCATTTCGGGCCGCGGCCTGCTGAGCAAGGTCTTTGGCGGCGGTATCAACACCTATTTCGACAAATATCGTTCCTCGCAATCGCACATTTCGGCGATCCTCAAGACGCTCGCGCGCGGCAAGGACGAGCTGTTGATGGACAATGCCGCGATCGACACCGAGCGCGCCAATCTGTGGACTGCAATGGGGCGGCTCGAACAGATGATCGTGCTGTCCAAGGAAATGGATGCGCGGCTGGAAGAGAAAGCCAACGATCTCGACCATAGCGACCCGGCCAAGGCCAAGGCGATCCGCGAAAGCGCGCTCTTCTATGTCCGCCAGCGCACGCAGGACCTGCTGACGCAAATGGCGGTGACGGTGCAGGGCTATCTTGCGCTCGATCTGGTCAAGAAGAACAATGTCGAGCTGGTGAAGGGGGTCGATCGCGCCTCCACCACCACCGTTTCCGCCTTGCGCACCGCGGTTACGGTGGCGCAGGCGCTGGCCAACCAGAAACTGGTGCTCGATCAGATCACCGCGCTCAACACGACCACCGCGAACATCATTGATGCGACGGGCAAGCTGCTGAAGTCGCAGACCGCGACCATCCACGAACAGGCCGCCGCCTCGACCATCCCGGTCGAAACGCTGCAGCGCGCCTTCCAGAACATCTATGACACGATGGACGCGATCGACAGCTTCAAGCTGAAAGCGCTCGATTCGATGAAGGCGACGGTCGGCACGCTGTCCAACGAAGTCGAAAAGTCGAAGGGCTATATCGCCCGCGCCGAGGGTGCCGCGCAGAACCGCCTGTCCGGCCCCGACGCCAGCTTCAAGCTGGAAGCGGAGTAGCGCGCGGTGACCGATGTCGATCGCCAGATCGCACGCGCCGGCGAATTGCTCGAGCGCACCCGCGCCGGTCGCGAGGCGCTGGTCAAGCGGCGGCGGCAAGGCACCGCCATCGCCCGACGCCTCACGCTGGCGGCAAGCGCCGACCTCGCGATCGTCGTCGCGGCGATCGCGATCGGCTGGTTCGTGCCGCTCGGCATGGGTGGCGCGCTGCTGGTCGGCGCGTTGCTGGTGGCGGTGACGCTGTTCCTGTTGTTCGCAACGCTGACCCCTGCGGTGCGCGCCGAGCAACTGACGCAAGTCCCGCTGAAAGCGCTGCCGCTGATGACCGAGCAATGGCTCGATACCCAGCGCAAGCTGCTGCCCGCGCCGGCGCAGACATTGGTCGACGGCATCGGCGTGAAGCTGGAAACGCTGTCGCCGCAACTCGCCACGCTCGACGAACGCGAACCCGTCGCCGCCGAAGTGCGCAAGCTGATCGGCGAGCAATTGCCCGAACTGCTCAAAGGCTATGCCAAGGTCCCCCCGCCCCTGCGCGGCGTCGCGCGGAACGGCAAGAGCCCCGATGCGCAACTGGCGGACGCGCTGAAGCTCATCGACGACGAGATCGGCGATATGTCGGCCCAGATCGCGCAGGGGGACCTCGACTCGCTCGAAACGCGTGGCCGGTTTCTGGAGATCAAGTATCGGGATGAGGTTTAGCGCACAACGGCCCTTGGTCGGATCGTCTCCCCATCCGTTCGTTTCGAGCGGGTTAAGACAAGGTCATCCTGCTTTAGCCCGGGAAGGCGTGGATTGCTGAAGGACGACCCCGCGCGGTCGGACAAACGCCGTCTTTGCTATGGTTGCCCCTTCTTGCCTGCTCAGACCGATAGCGTCCGCGCGCGTTCGCTCAGGCGTTCGACCGCCGCCGCATGGATGCCGGGCGCGGTCGCCAGCACGCCGAACGCTTGCGCGCGCGGCGTGTTGAAGGCAAGCGGCGCGCCAAAGGCATCGGTAACCGTTGCCCCCGCTTCCGCCGCGATCAGCGCGGCGGCGGCGACGTCCCATTCATAGCCCCAGCGCAGTGTCGCCACGAGATCGGCCTCATCCGCTGCCACCATCGCGATGCGCAACGCGATCGAATTGGGCTTCGCCACCGCGACCAGATCGCGGTCGGCCTTGGGCAGGCCATCGCTTGGCACGCGCGATCCGCTGAACACGCGCCGGTCGCCGACATGGATCGCAGCGCCATTGCGCGTCGCCCCGTGCCCCAAGACCGCCTGCCACACGTCATTGCGGGCAGGCGCATCCAAAATGCCGATCGTCACCCGGCCGTGCTCGACCAGCGCCACCGACACCGCCCAGCCGTCCCGCCCACGAATAAAGTCCCGAGTGCCATCGATCGGATCGACCACCCACACCCGCCCGCAGGCGAGACGGTCGGCATTGTCGGCGGTTTCCTCGGACAGCCATCCGGCGTCGGGCAACAACGCGGACAACCGCGCGTGGAGCAATGCGTTGACGTCGAGATCGACCTGGCTGACCGGGTCGTTCGGCCCCTTCTCCCAGCGGTGAAAATCGGTGCGCCAATGCCGCAGCGCCAGCGCCCCCGCCTCCTCGGCGATCGCTGCCACTGCGTCGGCCAGGCCCGCATCAGCCACTCGCCACCGTCATCCCCTCGATCCTGAGCGTCGGCACATTGGTACCATAGCGGAATTCCAGGTCGTTCGCGGGCGTCAGGTTAAGGAACATATCCTTCAAATTGCCGGCAATGGTGAACTCGGCAACCGGCCCGGTAATCTCCCCCCGCTCGATCCGGAATCCCGCTGCCCCTCGGCTGTAATCACCGGTAACGCCGTTAACGCCCATGCCGATCAGCTCGGTGACGAACACGCCGTCGGTGATGTCGGCGATCAAGGTTTCCGGCGGGACATGTCCCGCCGCCATATGCAAATTGCTGGTCGAAACCCCGGGCGCGCCGCTCACGCCGCGCGCGGCATGGCCGGTCGGCTCGAGCCCCAATTGCCGCGCAGATGCGCTGTCGAGCAGCCAGCGTTCAAGCATCCCCGCCTCAATGATCGCGGTCGGCGACACCGGCAGCCCCTCGCCATCGAACGGGCGCGAGCGCAGGCCATGCGGGCGGTGCGGATCGTCGAGCACGGTCACGCCGCTCGCAAACACCTGCGTGCCGAGCGCCTCCAGCAGGAAGCTGGTCTTGCGCGTAATCGCCTGCCCCGAAATCGCCCCGGTCAGATGCCCGAGCAGGCTGGAGCCCACACGCGGATCGAACACCACCGTCATCGGCCCGCTGGCAAGCCGTCCGGGATTGACGCGGGCGACCGCGCGCTCGCCCGCGCGCGTGCCGATCACCTCGGGCGCTTCCAGCGCGCGCAAGTGGCGCGCCGAGCTATAGGCATAGTCGCGCACCATCGCCCCGCCCTCGCCCGCCAGTACGCTGGCCGACAGGCCATAACCGGTCGCGGCATAAGCGGCGGCAAAGCCGTGGCTGGTGGCGAGCGCCCAGATCGAGCGCGAGGCGCTGGCAGAGCCGCCCTCGCTATTGGTGACGCCCGCCACTGCCCGCGCGGCATCTTCTGCGGCCAGCGCCGCATCGCGCAGCCCCTCGGGGCTGGGCTCGCTGCCACCCTGCGCCAAATCGTCGATATCGAGCAACGGGGGGGTGCCGTGCATCAGCCGCTCGGCCGGGGCGAGACCGGCCCAGGCATCCTCGGGTGCCTCGCGCGCCATCGCGATCGCGCGGTCGACCAAAGCGGCAAGGGCACCGTCCGACAGATCGGAGGTGGACACGCTCGCCGAACGCTTGCCGACGAACACGCGCAGGCCAAGCTCGGCGCTTTCCGAACGGCCGACATCCTCCAGCGCGCCCAGCCGCACCGAAATGTCGAGCGCGGTGTCGGCGGCATACACCGCATCGGCGGCATCGGCCCCGGCAGCGCGCGCGCGGGAGACGATAGCGGCGGCGCGATCGCGCCCTTGGTCTGGTGTCAACATGCCTTTGGACTTAGGAGCGGCAACACGCCCGCGCAACCACGCGCGACCTCGATCAATAGGGCCAGGGCGTGCCCACCACCACACAGGCGAGAAACATCAGCAACCCGGCAAAGCGGTTGGAGCGGAAGCGGTGCAGCGCCCCCGCACCATCATCCGGCGACAGGGTCGCGACTTGCCAGGCGAAATGCCCCGCCACCGGCAGCAATGCGACCAGCGCCAGCCAATCGGGCCGCAACACCCAGATCGCCCCCGCCCACAGCACCAGCGCCGCCAGATAGAACAGGCCGACGCCCAACCGCACCCGCGCGCCCATCCGCAGCGCCGAGGAGCGCACCCCGATCAGCGCATCATCCTCACGGTCCTGCAGCGCGTAGATCGTGTCATAGCCGACCACCCAGCAAATCGACCCGGCATAGAGCAGCAGGCCGGGCGCGGTGAGCGCGCCCATGATGTCGCTCCACCCGACCAATGCCGCCCAGGAAAAGACGAGGCCCAACCACACTTGCGGCCACCAGGTAATGCGCTTCATGAAGGGATAGGCAGCGACCGGGGCAAGGCTCAGCAGCGCGACCACGCCCGCATACAGGGTGAGTTGCAGCAGCACGAGCAACCCGAGCAGGCACAGCACCGCCAGCCACACCCATGCCGCCTTCAACGAGACCGCCCCGCTCGCCAAAGGTCGTGCGGCAGTGCGCGCCACTTGCCGGTCGAGATCGCGGTCGACAATGTCGTTATACACGCAGCCCGCGCCGCGCATGGCGATGCTGCCGAGCAGCAGCCACAGGATCAAATCCCAGCGCGACACCGCCCCGCCTGCCAGCGCGACGCCCCACGCCCCCGGCCAGAACAATAGCCACCACCCGATCGGTCGATCGAATCGCGCCAGCAGCGCAAACGGGCGCACCGCAGCGGGCAACAGGCCGACAAGGCCGCGATGTTCGGTATCGGGGGTAAGATCGGCAGCAGTCATGCGCGCTCCATGCACCAGCCAGCGGCCGCGCAACAGCCCCGGCGCGCATAGCCTCGACTTCGCCACGCTCCGCGCCGATAGCGGTGCCAAGACCCGAATAAGGGCGCAGTTTTCCAAAGGCGGGCAGCGTGATCCATCTCTCCGTCGCGATCGGGCGGTTCTTCGAGGCGTTGCTGTGGGCGGTGGCGCGCGGCGTCGGCGTAATGGCGGGATGGGCGCTGCTGGGGGTGGTCGGACTTGCCCTGTTCGCCGTGGCGCTGCGGGCGCTGTGGCAGGGACGCAAGTGAACGCCGCCGATTTGCCAGGCCCCACGCCCCTGCTCTAAGGCGCAGCGATGCCCGCCACCCCCGCCTGGCCCCCGCAATCGACCCCGCGGCTGTTCGTCGAGACACCGCTCGGCCTCGGCCCGCTACGCGTCGATGGCCCGCAAGCACACTATCTGGTCAGCGTGATGCGGATGAAAGCGGGCGATCCGGTCAAGCTGTTCGACGGCACATCGGGCGAATGGCTGGGCGTCGCCGCCAGTGTCGGCAAGCGCGACCTCATGCTCGACGTCACCCAAAAGCTGCGCGAGGCCGAGACGGTGCCCGACCTGTGGCTGTGCGCCGCCCCGATCAAGAAAGGTCGGATCGACTGGGTCGCCGAGAAAGCGTGCGAGCTTGGCGTCGCGCGCCTCGTGCCGGTGCTGACCCGCCGCACGATCGTCGACCGATTGAATGGCGAGCGGCTGCGCGCGCATATGATCGAGGCGGCCGAACAATGCGGTCGCACGGCGGTGCCCGAACTGACCGAGCCAGTGAAGCTGTCCGCCCTGCTGCGCGACTGGCCCGCAGACCGCGCGCTGTTCTTCGCCGACGAAACTGGCGGTGCGCCCGCTTTGGCAGCAATGCGCGCGGCAAGTGGTGCGGCAGCGATCCTGATCGGTCCTGAAGGCGGCTTCGACGATGACGAACGCGCCGCGATCCGAGCCGTGCCAAGTGCTGTCGCCATCGGCCTGGGCCCGCGCATTCTGCGCGCGGACACGGCAGCGGCGGCGGCGGTCGCGCTGTGGATGGCCGCGCGCGGCGATTGGTGAGGCGCATCGGTAGCTAAACGAAACGCGCTGGCGGGCGGCCTCAGGCGGCGCTAAGGCGCGATCATGACCACGCGCCCCGAAACCAAAAAGAGCTCTCCCGTGATCGAATCGCGCGACCAGCTCGTCGCCAGCTTCGCGCGGGGCGAGAAGGCTCCCGATCGCTGGCGGATTGGCACCGAGCATGAGAAGTTCGTCTATGCCGATAGCGATCATCACGCGCCGAGCTACACCGAAAAGGGCGGCATTCGGGATTTGCTGGACGCGTTGACCGCATTCGGTTGGGAACCCGTGCTGGAAGGCGGCAACGTCATCGCGCTGAACGGCACCGACGGATCGATCAGCCTCGAACCGGCCGGCCAGTTCGAACTGTCGGGTGCCCCGCTCGAAAATCTGCACCAGACCTGCGCCGAGACCGGGCGGCATCTGCAGCAGATCAAGACGATCGGCGACAAATTCGGCATCGGTTTCCTCGGCCTCGGCATGTGGCCCGACAAGACCCGCGCCGAGCTGCCGATCATGCCCAAGGGCCGCTATGCGATCATGCTGCGCCACATGCCGCGCGTCGGCAGCATGGGCCTCGACATGATGCTGCGCACCTGCACGATCCAGGTGAACCTCGATTACAGTTCCGAAGCCGACATGGTGCAGAAGTTCCGCGTCGGGTTGGCGCTGCAACCGCTCGCCACCGCCTTGTTCGCCAATTCGCCCTTCACCGAGGGCAAACCCAACGGGATGCTGTCGTACCGCAGCCACATCTGGTCCGACACCGATCCCGCGCGCACCGGCATGTTGCCGTTCGTGTTCGAGGACGGTTTTGGATATGATCGCTACACCGAATACGCGCTCGATGTGCCGATGTACTTCGTCTATCGCGACGGTCGCTATCTCGATGCTGCGGGCCTGTCCTTCCGCGATTTCCTGAAGGGCGAATTGTCGGTCCTGCCCGGCGAGAAGCCGACGCTCGACGACTGGAATGACCACCTCTCCACCGCCTTCCCCGAAGTGCGGCTGAAGACCTTTCTCGAAATGCGCGGGGCCGATGGCGGCCCGTGGGGGCGGATTTGCGCACTGCCTGCTCTGTGGGTCGGCCTGCTCTACGATCAGGGTGCGCTCGATGCGGCGTGGGATGTGGTCAAGCACTGGACGATCGAGGAACGCCAGGCGCTGCGCGATGCAGTGCCCAAGCTCGGGCTCGACGCACCGATCGCAGGCGGGCGCACCTTGCGCGCGATCGCGGGTGAAGTGATCGACATCGCCAGCGCCGGCCTCACCGCGCGGGGCCGCATCGATTCGAGCGGCAGCAACGAAACCGGGTTCCTCGATCCGCTGCGCGAGATCGTGCGCAGCGGCAAGGTGCCCGCCGAATTGCTGCTGGAGAAATATCACGGCGTGTGGAACGGCGACGTGTCGAAAGTGTATGACGAGCTGCGGTTCTAGCCGCGCTCTGCTTCGCTTCCTGCCTGCGCGGCGTGGGCAAGCGACTCCACGAACTTCGCATTCAAGCGGCCAAGGTCGGCCAAATCATCCTCACTCCAGGCGGCGAGCGCGCGCGCCAGCAAGCGCTGCCGCGCCGCCGCAACCGAGCGCGCCAGCGCCTCGCCCGCGGGAGCGAGCGTGACCATCCGGATTCGCCGGTCCGTTTCGCCGGGAATCTTGGCGATAAGGCCCAATTGTTCGAGCTTCGCAATCTGGCGGCTAACCGTCGTCGAGTCCCGCCCCACCTGATCGGCCAGCGCCGCCACGCTCAGCGTGCCCCGCGTGGCGATCCCCACCAACAGCGGCACCAGCGCGCGGTCGAGCACCACACCCGCCTCTTTCAGCAACAGGTCCACGCGCTGCGGGCTGCTGAAAAACCCCAGCAGATCAACGAGCGCGCGAGCGACGGTATCGATACTAGCTGTATTATACACTCTTTACCTCAAGCCTCCAAAGTGGCATAAAGGCTGCATGATACACGCATCCCCCACGCTCGTCATCGCCGGCAGTGTAAGACCCCGCCGGATCTCCCCGCAGATTGCGCAATGGATCGCCACGCTGGGCCGGTCGCAAAACGACGACACCTTCGAAGTCGTCGATTTGCGCGATTGGCCGTTGCCGATGGATGATGAGGCGGAAATGCCGCAGCGCGCCAGCTACGCCTCGGCATTGACCCTCGAATGGAGCCGGAAGATCGCCAGCGCGGCTGCGTTTATCTTCGTCACACCGCAATATAATTGGGGTTATCCGGCAGCTCTAAAAAACGCGATCGACCACCTCTACCGCGAATGGGCCGACAAGCCGGTCATGATCGTATCTTATGGCGGGCATGGCGGGGGCAAGGCTGCGGCGCAGTTGCAGGAGGTGTGCGAAGGGATCGGGATGCGGCCGATCGCTGCGCGGCCCGCGCTGCGCCTGTCACGGACGCAGATCGAGGCCAATTCGGGCGAGATCGACCCTGCGGAGGCGTTCGCCGGACATATTGAGGACGTGCGCGCGGCACTGGCCGAACTGTCCCGCGCGCGCACTGCGAACACCCAGTAGACGACCGCATAAAGAGGAACGACCGGCGTTAGTCACCGTGATGGAATAGCCTCACGCAACGATGATTATTTCTGTCAAAATGTCACATCAACGCGGTATGATCGTCCTTGGTGTTACACCTTGGGGGAACGAACATGGTCGATCATCCGGAACGGATTACCGAGCACTTTGAAGCGGCCTGGAACGCGCATGACATGGTCGCGTTTGGCGCGCTCTTCCATGCGGATGCCACCTTCGTGAACCGCTATGCGATGTATTGGCGCGGGATCGACCAAATCGTCGCCGGACACCGCTTCATCCATGAGACGATTTACAGCGACTCGGTATTACGGGTTGATCCGGCGGATGTGGATTGGGTCGGGGAGGACGCGGCCATCCTGCATTTCTGGACTCGGCTCACCGCTGGGGCCGCGCATCCTGCTGGCCCCCATGTCGCCGACACGCTGATCCTCGCGATCGCCACGCGCCGCGATGGCGACTGGCGCATCCAGGCAGCCGAAAATGTCACCCTCGCCGATCCGACGACCGGCAAGGAGACTTTGCGCGCGGACTGACTTTCCGAGGCGTATTGTGCTTTTTGAATGGTTTAGCCCGGCTTTCCGGCGGGAAAAGCCGGGCCTTTTTCTCATCCAAAAATACCACTTCACAAAAGTGCCTCATAAGTGTCATCATTCTGTAACCGAATGACTCGGTGAGAGGATGAATCCCATGACCAAAATGATCGCTTTGAGCTTGCTTGTCCTGGCGCCGCTGTCGGCACCGGCAGTGGCGAACCCCACGGCAGCGACACCGTCAACGCAGACTGCTGCCCAAAATGCAGATGCCATCTCGGCGCTGGAGACACGGGTTCGGCTCAACCCGGATGATGGCGGACGCCATATCGAACTGGCCGCCGCGTATTTGCGCAGTGGACGCACGGCTGAAGCACTGGTCGCCTTCCGTCGCGCCCGCGCGCTTGACAATGAAATGCTGGAAACGCCGACGGGCGACGCGATCTGGTCGCATCAGATTGCCGACAGCGTGCTTGCCCGCGCGGCCGCGCGCCCGGTGCAGCTCTCTTCCCGCTGATAGCCTGAACACTGCGGACCCTCGGGGCATCCTCGGATGCCCCGAAACCGCGCGGCGCTAGACCCGGACGGTGCGCTTGCCGCCAACCCAGGCGAAGAAACGCGGCACCAGCCCGTTGCGCTCGATCCATTCCGAATAATCGCGATACGTCGGGTCCATCCCGAGATGCCGCTCCTCGGTCTTGGCACGCCAATAATAGACTCCGCTGACCACCCCCATCAGGATCGTCGCCCGCACCGCGTCGAGCCAGGAGCCCGTCGTCAGCACGGGCACGGTCGAAATCCACCAGAACAAATTCTTCGACAGATAGGCCGGGTGGCGCGAAAACGCATAAGGCCCGTGCGTCAAAATGCCGCGATGCGTCAGGTTGGAAAAGCGAAAACCAAACGCGACCGTCGCCCAGGCATAGATTGCCGTCAAACCGACCAGCACCGTACCGATCGCGACCAGCACCACCGGATGTCCGGCGAACCAGACCGACCAGCCATCGGAGCCATAGGTGCCGGGATGATAATCGAGCGGCCCGTTTTCGGCCATCAGCGTGAAGGGAGGGTAACAAATCAGCGCCGCCATCCACGCCGCCGCAAACGGGTTTGCACTGCGAATGTGCGAATCGAGTGGACGGAAGGTGAGGATATAGCCGGCCGTCGCGAACGCGCAGTCGATCACGAACATGAAGCCGATCAACCAATTGGCCAGCGCCACCGGATTGTGCAGCACCTCCGCGACATTCCCGTGGATGAACCCGGCGAACCCCGGCGGCACCACCGCCAGCATGAACGCCAGAAAAAAGGCCTTCACGCCCCAACTGCGCAAATGGTTATACAGCGCCTCACGGTCGATCGGCTCGTCGAGCCCCATCAGCCACGCGCCGAGCGCCCAAGCGCCATCCTTGGGCGCGACCAGGCGACGATCGATCCACAGCACATAGGGGATCGAACCGACCAGCAGCAGCGGTGCGGCGACGCCGAAACACGCCATCGCAAAGGGAAAGCCGCCCCATTGGTTGCTCCAGTAAAAGCGCCCGGTGCCATAGATCAGCGCGATGCCCGCCCAGGTCGCCCACAACCCCGCGAGCTTGGTCAGCGACACATCGAGCGTTTCACGCCACGGCTTCGGGGTGCTCCAGTCAATGCCGGTCGAGGCGCGACGGTGGACCTTGTCGACCAATACCGCCCACAGCACCATCGGCAGCGCGCAGGCCGCGATATTGACGAGCGCCGCATAGGGCCCGTCCATGCCATAATAACGCGCGATCGCGACCCACAGGAACAGGCCGCCGAGACCCGCCAACCCGCAGCCAGTGCTGACCGCCGAGACCGGGCGGGGATCGGCCGCCTTGGCGGCCCGCGCGAGGGCAGTGTCATGAAACATCGCAGGCGGCGTAGCGCAGGAAGGGTTAGCGATGCGTAAAGGACAATCCCGGCGACTGGCGGCAGTCCGCTATCGCCCCACCCCGGCACGGCATTGCATCAACGGTTGAATGCGCGTGCCAAATGCCTCCACGCCTTCGACGAAGTCGTCGAAGGTCAGCAGCACACCGCCGGTATTGGGCACCGCTGCCATTTCGTCGAGCATCCGCGCGACATTGGCATAGGAGCCGACCAGCGTGCCCATATTGATGTTGACCGCCCCTTCCGGTGCCGCAAGCTGGCGGACGTTGGTGTCCTTATTGTGGGTGTCCTTCGCGCCCTGGTCGGCCAGCCAGGCGATCGCCTCGAGATCGGCACCGTCATTATAGGACTGCCACTTCGCCATCGCCGCTTCATCGGTTTCGGCGGCAATGATCATGACAAGCACGAAGATCGACACGTCGCGCCCAGTCTTTGCGGTGGCCGCCGCCAGCCGCGCATTGTTCGACGCGAACGCCGTCGGCGTGTTCACCCCCTTGCCCAGGCAGAAGGCATAATCCGCCCATTTCGCCGAGAAAGCGAGCCCGTCATCGGAGGAGCCCGCGCAGATGATCTTCATGTCGCCGCTCGGCACCGGGCGGACGCGACAATCGTCCATTTGATAATAATCGCCCTTGAAGTCGCTCTCGCCGGTTTCCCACAATTCGCGCAGGATATGGGCATATTCATCGAGCATCGTGTAGCGATTGCGGAAATGCTCGTCGCCGGGCCACAGCCCCATCTGGGTATATTCGGGCGGCTGCCAGCCGGTGATGAGGTTGAGCCCGAACCGCCCATGACTGATCGAATCGATCGTGTTGCACATCCGCGCGGCGAAGGCGGGCGGGATGATGAGCGTCGGGCAGGTCGCGAAGATCTTGATCTTCTCCGTCACCGCCGCCAGCCCCGCCATCAGCGTGAAGCTTTCCAGGCCATATTCCCAGAATTCGGTCTTGCCCCCGAAACCGCGCAGCTTGATCATCGACAGCAGGAAGTCGAGCCCGTGTTTTTCCGCCGATTGCGCGATCGTCTTGTTGAGATCGAACGACGGCAGGTATTGCGGAGCGTTTTCGGAAATCAACCAGCCATTGTTGTTGATGGGGACGAAGACGCCGACTTGCATGGTGTTACCCTTCCGCGATTTCGCCCGCCAGCCAGGCGAGCACGAAGCTGTTGAACGCATCCGGATCGACCACGTTGACGGCATGGCCGCCATGTTCCGCCCGGCAGAAACCCGCGATCGGCAAACCGTTGGCAAGCGCGACCCCGGCATTGGACGGCACCAGCATGTCGTCATCCGAACACACGACCAACACTGGCCGGTGGATCTCACGCAGGCGATCGGCGATGTCGAAGGTGGCCAGCGCGGCGATGCGTTTTTCCATCGTGGCGACGCCCGGAAACTGCGCCAGTTGCGCGGGCAGTTCCGCCTCCAGCGCCGCGTGATGCGCCGAAATCCAGTTGGCCGGATACAGGAAGATCGGCTGCGCCCGCAGATACGCCTCCACACCGCTATCGCGCAGCAATGCAAGCCGCGCGTCGAAACAGCGCAGGAAATGCGGATCGGGGGACGCCCAGCCATTGACCACGACGAACTTGTCGATCCGCTCCGGTGCCAACAGCGCCAGCGCCAGCGCCGCCACACCGCCCGCGGCATGGCCGACGATCGTCGCGCGCGCCACGCCGAGCGTGTCGAGCAGCGTCAGCATGTCCGCGGCAAAGTCCTCGACCGACACCGTTTCGGGCAAAGCGCGATCGCTGCGGCCAGTCCCGCGATGGTCATAGGCGATGACGTGATAGCGCTCGGCAAGCGCCGCGATATTGGGTGCCCAATAGCTCGCCGAGCCGCCAAGGCCCGACGACAGGAGGAGCGGCGGCGCAGCGGCGCTGCCGTGGGTCTCGTAATACAGGCCTGCGGCGTGCGGCATGATTCAGCCTTGCATCGACAGCGATGGCGTGCCGAGCATCTCAACCAAGATGCGCGACCGAGGCGATTTCCACCAGGCAATCCGGCTTCACCAGATCGGCGCGGATGCAGTAGCGCGCAGGCTTTGCGCCCGGAAAATATTCGGCATACACGCCATTGAAGGCCGCATAATCGGCCAGGTCTTTCAGGAAGATGTGGTTCATCGCGACATCTTCCAGCGTCGCGCCCGCCGCTTCCAGCGTCACCTTGATAACGTCCAGCACATGCCGCGTCTGTGCGGCGGCATCGCCGACATGCAGCACCGCCCCGCCCTCGCCAAGCGCCAGCACGCCCGAGACATAGACGGTATTCCCCGCCTTGGCCCCAGCCGAATACGGCGCGATCGGGGTCGGGAATTGCGGGGGATTGATCGCTTCGAAGGGCATGAACCTACTCCTTGGGCGACTGGCCGAACGACCCGCAGAAATCTGCGGCCGTACTGATCCAGCCGAAGAATTTCTCGACATTGTAGACGCTGGCCGCCTGCATTTCGGGCGGGCCGAGATGATGCGTGGCATCCTCCAGCATCACTCCGAAATATTCGAGATGGAAGCCATCGCGCAACGTGCTCTCGACGCAGACGTTGCTGGCAATCCCGACGAACACGATGTTGCGAATGCCGCGCGAGCGCAGCGTCGAATCCAGCTGCGAATTGAAGAACGCCGAATAGCGCGTCTTATGGACGCGAAGGTCGCCCGGTTGCGGGGTCAGCGCATCGACGATCTCATAATCCCACCCACCGCGCGCCAGCAAGGTGCCCGCCAGTTCGGGGCGCTGGCGCATCGTCTTCAGCGCGTTCGATTTGTGCCAGTTGGGCGAGCCCGGCCCGCCCGCCTCGCGATACTCGGGGTCCCAGCCATTTTGCAGGAACACCACCTGCACGCCCGCAGCCCGCGCCGTATCGAGCACCGTCGCGATCTTGCCGATCGTCCCCGCCGCGCCCGAAATGTCGAAACCCGCCAAATCGACATAGCCGCCCTTGCTAGCATAGGCGTTCTGCATGTCGATCACCACGACGGCGGTATGCTCGGGCGCGAGCCGCAACGCCTCGGGCCGGGCCGGGAGCGTCACCGCCGTGTCGCCATCCCCGCCGGGGCAGATCACGGTCTGATCGTCGGCCACGCAACACTCCCTCGCGAAAGCGTCCGATCCTGTCGTGGATGTCGCACAAGTGCAAGGGCCGCATCTTGCGCACCGGCTTTACCCACGCTAACCGGGGCAGATCGCCGCAGCAGCGCGCGCAGCCGGCGAGCGGGTATAGTACAATGGTAGTACAGCAGCCTTCCAAGTTTTAGCAGACGCCACAAATCAACGACTTAGCTTGCATTTAAATTCCGACTTATGCGGATATTGCCGTTTCGGTCGGAATGGATTGGCCCCCTAAAAAATCCCCAGGAACCGCGCACGCGGCTTTGCTTTTGCCAGCGCCGCCGTCCACTCGGCATCGCAGCTACTGCCCAGCTTCACGGCGGTGCGCTTGTCGATATTGGCTTTCACGAGCTGGCCCGTTTGCGCGACATCGTGCGCGCCCAGACCACCGGCAGAGCCATCAATCAGGGTGAGCGGTGCCCCCGGCGTTGGATCCAGCAGGCCCGACGCCATCAGGATCTTCATGCACGGGCTGGCAGCCTGGGTCAGCACGGTAGAGGTCGTCATACAGGCAGAGATTGCGGCGCAGAGCATCAGCGACGCCATGCACCGCCACGCCTGCATCGGGCGCTTGTCGAACATCGATCTGTCCTTTCTGGACCTGTACGTCCACCTCGACCTTTTGCCGGGTGGCATCGTTGATTTGTGGGATCGCGGCGGTGGCGATGTCGCCGGTGGCCTGTCCCAGCGAGGCGTCGACCTTGGCCTGACCAACCTTCGCCGCCATTTGGCCCGGGCGGATCGCGACCCACCAGAACGCCGCGCCGATCGCCCCGGCGACAGCCAGGGCGAATATTACGCGGAAAACCCAGTTGGCGGCGCGCACCTGCGGCAAGGCGTCCTCGGCCAGTTGCTCGGCCTCGCTCAGCATATTCATGCGCCGGCGACTCCCGCCAGGCAGTCACGCCGTTCCTTCTCGCGCCGGTTCACCAGGCCGGGCGCGGCGCAATAGACGACCCCTTTGGTCGACCGCTTGCAGGCATATCGCTTCGGCACCGCACCGCGTGGACGGAACAGCACGATATACCCCCGGAACGCCTCGCACGCCGCGCGCCAGCGATGCGCCGCCGCCTCGCGCGCCATCGGCGAACCGCGCCAGTGACCAGCGCCGCCGTTGAGGATGAAGTCACCGGCTTGCCCGCGCAGCGACACCGGGCCGGAAAGCAGTTCTGGCGTGATCGCCACCGCCTCGCTGGTCGCTTCGGTAAGATCGGCCTTCAGCCAAGCGTCGCATTGCGCCTTGGTTGCCGTCATGCCCGGACGGACGCCTCTGGTATGGCCGCTGCAGATCGTCCAGACCGAGCCGCTATCCTGATAGGCGTGATAGACGGTGCCCTCGGCAGCGCGGGTGCCGGGAAGCGCCAGTGTGACGGCTGCGGCGATCAGCGCACCGATTCCAGCGCCGACACCGACCTTGCTGGCCGGGGTCAGCTTGCGCGGTTCACTGGCCATCGGTCGGCACCTTGCGGGTGATGCGCGCGACGGCGATCGCGACCAGCAGCAGGATCGGGAACGATCCGGTCAGCCACGACGGGAGCAGCGCGCGCAGATCCTGCGGCATCGCATTCCAGACTTCCGACGCAGTGCCGGGAAAGGCCTGCACGAACGTCTCGATCAGCGCGCCGATCGCGGCGAGCCGGATCGAGGAGAAGGTATAGGCGCGGTGCCAGTCATCGATGAGACGCGCGCACAACCAGGCGCGCCACTTTGCGAGCAGCGTCATCGGATTTCCTTTCGGGTACGGGATAGTGTGTGGGGTAAGTCCCGGCAGGCATCGCCTTCGGAGGCTTGGTCGTACGTCGCCGCAGTGGCGCGGATGCCACGCGAAAGGGCGTCCTGTTCCAGCGCTGCCTCGGCGCGTGAGACGAGATCGTCGAACGCTGGCGTCGGCGGATGGAGCGGGAACGCCCCGCGCAACGTGTCCTCGAATGCCCCGACCTGGGCATAGCGGCGCTGCGCGATCGCCCGTTCGACCGGGTTTGCCAGCGCCAGCAAGAAACCAACGAGGCAGAGGATGACGCCGCCCTCGATCATGGCATTGGTCCGGATTTTGGCGGCGCGATCATTTCGAGTTTGGCCTCGATTCTGGCCGTTCGCTCGTTGATCATGTTGAGCTGTTTATTGCTCTCTTCGAGGGCCGTGATCCGGCGCTCGTGCTGTTGGAGCTCGTTGAGGTAGCCGCCGCCTGTCATCGTCGCGCCGATCAGCGTGATCACGATCGCTGCGGGTGCCCACCAGTCTTTCCATGTCGGAGCACGCGGCACTTGTGCGCTCACGCGGGCACTATCTCAAACCGCTCGGTCGGCGGTACCGTCGTATCGTCCCATAGCTGCGGATGAACCGGGGAACTCGG